>Ga0207768_100074_pt1 | contig 122838 bp, 106 predicted proteins | sample CeladaPassaB1F01_FD_187478 | JGI IMG/M metagenome (GOLD analysis project Ga0207768, IMG submission 187478) | Cellulose-adapted microbial communities from the Joint BioEnergy Institute, USA - Passage B1F01 (SPAdes) (version 2) | ecosystem: Engineered > Bioreactor > Continuous culture >...
TATTCTCGTCTTCCCGCCACCCGTTCCGGCACGGCTGTCATCCTGAGCGGAGCCGGCCGGCGCCCCGCGCCGGGCGGCGGAGCGAAGGATCTCGCGTCGGACCGGCCACGCAGCGGGGAGATCCTTCGCTGCGCCGAGGGCGGCTGGCCGCCGCCCCCGGCTCCGCTCAGGATGACAACGCGGGGGCGCGGACGGCTGTCGCGTTCACCGGATTAATTCGACACAGTTCATCAGCCCCGGGCCCATGCCGGGCGTCGGGGACCCAACGCCGTAGTGCGAGCCCATTCCCCGAGCCGGCTGAGGCGAGCGGGAGACGGGGCGCCCGGCATACGAGCGTCGTCGGTCAACGTCCAGCACGTGTCTGCCTGAGTTGGGTTGGACACGTCCCGCAGGGATGGACAGAGAACCCCGCCCGTGGCGTATACCGCCACGGGCGGGGTTTCGTACGCAGTGCCATGTGAGAAAGCGAGGCCCGCACTCCCAGAATGAGCCTTCCGGGTAGTGCGAGCCTACGCCGTCCCGCTGCGGCGGTCCTCGACCATCCGCCGCACGCGCTGGTAGACACCGGTCATCGCCCGGCGCACGCGCTCCCGCTGCTGCGGGTTCAGCACGCCGAAGTACACCACGGCGCTCAGCGCACCGGCCCAGAAGAGAATCAACGCGGACTCGGTCGTCGCCGAGACGACACTAGCGCCGGCCCGCTGCACCGCGGCGCCACTGCGCTGCCGTACTCCCGGCTTGCGCGCTCGCTGCGACTGCCGGCGGCGCGACTCGATCGCTCCACTCAGCCGCGCCCCCAGTTGCTGCGCCGCCGCCGTGGCCGACCCGGCGGCCAGCCCGGCGAGCGCCGCGGCCCGCGCCCCGACCTGCGGCAGGTATTCCTCTGCTGACTCGCTCAAGTCGGCGGCCCGCTCCCGCGCCGCGGCCAGGATTTCTTCCGCCTCCGCGACGGCTTCCTGGGCCAGGGTGCGTGCGGCTGGCTGCACGTCGGTGCGCAGTCGCTCCGTCCCCTCTTCGCGGAGCCGCTCGGCTGCCCGCAGCGCTCGCTGCGTGGCCTCTTTGGTCAGCGGCGGCAGGTCCGTCCGCGCCGCCGCCACCAGCGGCTCCACCCGCCGCGCCAGCTCACGGCGCATCGCCTCCCGATCGGAGGACTCCACCGTCGCTTTCGCCTGCTCTAGCGCGGTCCGCGCCGTCTCCGCCACCGAGCGGACACGCGGATCTTCCATGAGCGCGGCCATGGACGGGATCGTGGCCGCCGGTTTGGGCTTGGGGCGCCTGCGTCGGAGCATGGCGGCGACCAGGCTCCCCACCCCTGCAGCAGCCGCAGCGGATACCGCCACAACCGCACCAATTGCCAGTGGATCAGGCTCGCGTTGCCTCATTGATGCACCTCCACTCCCGTGGGCGTCCCGCCGCGCTGCGGTCCCGGCCCACGCCTCCCATGTGGAGAGCGCTTCGCCAGTCCCAGTGCCCCCAACGGGCAGCCGCGACGGTGACGGCCGCCGCTGCGACCGCAAGAAGCGTGCGCGGCCGCGGAATTAGCACCAATGTCGATTGTCAGCGACCGGGCCGCACCCTATACTTCGCTGGCATAATGAGCGGATACACTGAACAGTTCGATGTCATTGTCATCGGAGCCGGCCACGCGGGCTGCGAAGCCGCGCTCGCCGCGGCGCGGGCGGGCTGCACGACCCTGGTCCTGACCCCGAACCTCGACCGGATCGGCTTTATGCCGTGTAACCCGTCCATCGGCGGTCCCGCGAAGGGCCACCTGGTGCGTGAGGTCGATGCCCTCGGGGGCGAGATGGGACGGGCCATCGACCGCACCGCCATCCAGATCCGCATGCTCAACACGAGCAAGGGCCCCGCGGTCCAGGCGCCACGGGCGCAGGCGGACAAGATGCTCTACCCCATGGCCATGAAGGAGGCGCTGGAGCGCCAGCCGCGGCTCACCCTGCGTCAGGAGGCCGTCACCGACATCGAGCTGGTCACCAACGGGGGACGGCACCGCGTCCAGGCCGTCCGCACCGACGCCGGGAACCGCTACCTGGCCGGTGCAGTCGTCGTCACCGCGGGCACCTTCCTCCGCGGCCGCATGATCGCGGGCGAGTGGCGCGCGACAGGCGGCCGGGCCGGCGACCCGGCAGCTACCGCCCTCTCGGCCTCGCTGAGCGACCTCGGCATCCGCCTCCGCCGGCTCAAGACCGGCACGCCGCCCCGCATCGACGCGCGCAGCATCGACTTCAGCAAGACGGAGCTGCAAACCGGGAGCGATCGTCCACTCTGGTTCAGCTTCGACGGCGCCAACGGCCAGATCGAGCGGCTGGAGCTGCCGCCGCTGCCGATCTACCCCGGCATCACGGACGGCTGGCGGGTCCAGATGCCCTGCTACCTGATCCACACCAACCCCGCCACCCACGACATCATCGCGGCCAACATCGACCGCGCGCCGATGTTCAACGGCACCATCCAGGCGGTCGGCACGCGCTACTGCCCCTCGATCGAGGACAAGATCGTCCGCTTCCGCGATAAGCCGTCCCACGGCCTCTTCCTGGAGCCGGAGGGGTGGCGGACGACCGAGGTCTACGTCCAGGGCGCCAACACCAGCCTTCCCCAGGACGTCCAGCTCGCGTTCCTGCGGACGATCCCGGCACTGGCCGAGGCGACGATTACCCGCTACGGCTACGCCGTCGAGTACGACGCGATCGACTCGTCCGAATTGACCCGTACCCTGGCCGCACGACGCGTCGACGGCCTCTTCTTCGCCGGGCAGGTCTGCGGCACCTCAGGCTACGAGGAGGCGGCGGGCCAGGGGATCGTGGCCGGCTTGAACGCCGCCTGCTTCACCCAGGGTGCTGAGCCGCTTGTGCTCCGACGCGATCAGAGCTACATCGGCGTGATGATCGACGACCTGACCACCCAGGAGTTCGTCGAGCCGTACCGGATGCTCACCTCTCGTGCCGAGCACCGCCTGCTCCTGCGCTGCGACAACGCCGAGGCCCGCCTGTCGGACATCGCCTATCGCTTCGGCCTGATCTCGCGCGAGCGCTGGGAGGCCGTCCAAGCCGAGTGCCGCCTCATCACCGAGACCCTGGCGCGATTGGCCGCCTATCACCTGTCGATGAATCCACGCACCGCGGAGGCGCTGGAGCGAGCCGGGTTGCCGCCGCTGGCGCGGAACCAGACGGCGCTCGACTACCTCCGGCGGCCGGAGGTGCATTACGAGGCGCTGGCGGGCGTCCTGGAGGCGCTCGGCGGCGAGCATCTGGCCCTCCCGCCCCGCCTGGCCGAGCGGGTCGAGGTCGAGGCGCGTTATGAGGCCTACATCGAGAAGGAACTGGCGCGCGTCGAGCGCATACGCCACCTGGAGGAGCGTCCGATCCCCGATGGGATCGATTACGCGGCGCTGGCGGGCCTGCGCAACGAGGCGAAAGAGAAGCTGGCGCGCTTCCGCCCCGCGACGCTGGGCCAGGCCAGCCGTATCGCCGGTGTGACGCCCGGCGACGTGGCGGTGTTGATGGTGCACCTCGAACGGGGTGCGGCGAGCGTCGAGGAGCGACCTACGGCCTTCGCGCGGTAGCGTTCGCGGGAGCACAAGGATACCCGCATGCGGATCCTGATCATCTCAGACGTCCACGCCAACCTCGTCGCGCTCGAGACGGTCCTGAGTGACGCCGGGCGAGTGGACGACATCTGGTCCTTGGGTGACATCGTCGGCTATGGGCCGCGGCCGCGCGAGTGCGTGGAACTGGTGCGGGTGCTGGCGCCCAACATCAGCGTCATCGGCAACCACGACTGGGCGTGCATCGGGCGCCTCTCCCTGGACGAGTTCAACCCCGTCGCGCGTTTCGCCAGCTACTGGACCACCATGCAGCTCCAGGCCGAGCACCTTCAGTATCTGGAGTCACTCCCCAATCGCATGATCGACGGCGACTGGACCATCGTGCACGGCAGCCCGCGGCACCCGATCTGGGAGTACATCTACAACGCCCGCATCGCAGCGCTGAACTTCTCCGCCTTCGACACGCAGTTGTGCTTCGTCGGCCACACGCATGTGCCCCTCTACATCAGGGAGGATGAGGCCCTGGCGAACATCGCGCCGCACCACCCCGACGACGGCGAGGTCCTCGATGTCTCTAGCGGCCGCTACATCATCAACCCGGGCGCGGTGGGGCAGCCGCGCGACGGCGACCCCCGCGCGTCGTACGCCATTTTCGAGCCGGAGGCTCGGCGGGTGACCTTCCACCGCGCTGAATACCGCATCGCCGACACGCAGGCGCAGATGCGCGAGGCGGGCTTGCCGGAGTCGCTGGTGATGCGCCTGGCCTCGGGGGTATGAGCCATGCGTTTACACGACATTACCGCCGTAGACCGCGTTGCGTAGCGTCGTGTAGTGGGGCATACTACCGGTCCACGGCGGCGCGAATTCTGCCGGCGCGGCGTTGACTGGTCTTGTGGAGGGTACACACCCTGGATCGCACCGTGGTCGTCCCTGTTGATGGGGGACCCGCTGACTTTCCCAGTATCGACCTGGCCTCGGCTCTAACGAACCGAACCGGCCGCATCCACCTGATCCTGGTGTACGTCGTGGAAGTTCCTCAGCGTTTTCCGCTCGATGCCGACCTCCCAGAGCTGATCGCGATCGGCGAGGAGGTGCTGCAGCGGGCTGAGGACCATGCCCGGGAGCGCGGGGGCCACCCTTGGGCGAGCGTAACCACGACGTTGCTCCAGGCCCGGTTAGCAGCAGCGGCAATCGTGGACGAGGCCATCGAGCGGGGCGCTGATACGATCGTTCTGGGGACGACCAACCAACGTCGCTACGGCCAATTGACTCAGGGGGACGTGGCACCCTACGTCCTCGACAATGCCCCGTGCGATGTCATCCTGCTGCGCATAGCCGGGGAGATTGGGGAGGCACGATGAGGATCCTCATCGTCGGCTGCGGGCGCGTCGGCTGGCGCCTCGCATCAGACTTCACGACCCGGGGACACGACGTCGTGGTGGTCGACATCAAGCCACATGCGTTTCGGCAGCTACCCGAGGAGTTTCCAGGGCGCGTGATCGTCGGCACCGGCATCGATGAGGACGTACTGCGCTCGGCCGGCATCGAGCTCGCGGACGTGTTCGTCGCCGTCACCGACGACGACAACACCAACATCATGGCCGCCCAGATCGCTCAGAAGATCTACCACGTTCCCCGCGTCGTGCTGCGGGTCTATGACCCCGTGCGCGCGGAGATCTTCCGCGAGCTCGGGCTCACCGTGGTCTGCCCGACGACGACCGTCGCCAGCCTGATTGAGGAGCAGGTCCTGGCGGGCGCGGCGTCGCCGCAGGGCTAGCGCCGAGCGCGCAGACAGGCACAGGAGCGACACATGTACATCATCGTCGTCGGGGGCGGGAAGGTCGGCTACTACCTCACCAAGACCCTGGTGCACGAGGGCTACGAGGTCTTCCTGATCGAGAAGAACCCGATCAAGTGCCAGATCTACGCCGAGCGCTTCGGCGCCGTCGTCATGCAGGGCGACGGGGCCGAGGCCGCGATCCTGGAGGCCGCTGGAGCAGGGCGCGCCGACGTCGTCATCGCCGTCACCGGTGATGACGAAGACAACCTCGTCATCTGCCAGATGGCCAAGGAGCGCTTCGGCGTCGCGCGGGCCATCGCCCGGGTCAACAACCCCAAGAACGAGGAGCTGTTCCGCAAGCTCGGCATCGACGTGACCGTGAGCCAGACCAACGTCATCCTCAGCATCATCGAGCAGCAGATCCCGGAGCGACCGTTCGTCCACCTCCTCGCGCTGCGCCACGCCGACCTGGCCATCGTCGAAGCCAAGGTGTCCGACGACTCACCGGTGGTCGATCAACCGATCGAGCGCATCCAGTTCCCGCCGGAGGTCAACGTCACGGCCGTCCTCCGCGCCGGCGACCTCATCATCCCCACCGGCCAGACCGTCATCCGCGCTGGCGACGAGATCATCGCCGTCACCAAACGCGAGCGCGAAGAGGAACTCCGCCACCTCCTCGTGGACTGACGTGTCGGCTCACGAGCCCCAACTGGCGTCCGTGCCCGGCCCCGTGCGGCGGTACGGAACAACACCTCTCTTGGTCTGGGGGCTTGAGCGACCGTTCTGGCGGCGCGGCCCGTGCAAGGGGGTCATCGAGTTCGACGAAACATGAAATGTGTAGGTGTTCGCCGGTTGGCGCGTGCCCGGGGCTTATGGAGTTTGACGAATTACCATGGTACATGTACCGGTCACCGTCGTCTCGTCTTTGTCATCCTGAGCGGAGCCGGCCGACGCGGGAGCGGCGGGCGGCGGAGCGAAGGATGTCGCGTCGGAGCGGTCACGCACCGGAGAGATCCTTCGCTGCGCCGGGTGCGGCTGGCCGCCGCCCCCGGCTCCCCGCGTGTCATCCTGAGCGGAGCCGGGGGCGGCTGGCGGGTTTACCGGGTTAATTCGTCAAACTCCATTAGCCCCGGGCACGTATCTGGACGTTGGCGACCGTATTGCCGAGATCAATGCCTCGTATGGTTCCAGCCGGCTTTAGCCGGCTTTCCTTGTCAGCCCGGGGCTTGAGCCCCGGGGCCCATGCCGGTACTTCAGCCCCACCGAGGCTCCTACCAGCCAGACCCTCGCTTCCCCGGCTACTCCGACACCACCGGCTCCGCATCGGGCGCCGCCAGGGCCGCCCAGGTGATGCCGGGTTCGAGGAGGTGGTCGATCTCGCCTGGCCGGCCATAGCGCGCGAATTGGGTGACGCCGAGCCAGTCCGGGAACTGGCGTACCAGCGGGTTTGGCCCGTCCACCTGGAGGCGGCCCGAGCGCATGGCCGCCCGTGGCTCCAACTCGCCGAGGATGATGCTGGCCAGCGTCGGGGTGTCCGCAGTCACCCACAGGTCGACGGCGAATCCCTCATCGCGGAAGCACAGCTCGACTCCCGTCGACCGCAGGATCAGCCACCACGCGTGCAGTGGGTCGTCGCGCAAGTCGACCCGGACCACAACCGTCTTCGCGGGGAGCCGGTCGACGCGGATGTACCGATGCAGGAACCACAACACCGACGGAGGATCCAGATCTTCGCCACGCAACTGCCCGAGCGCCCAGCGATAGCCCCAACCTCCCAGTAGCTCCACGACCGTCCCAAGTTCGCGCCCGGCCGGGGTCAGGTGGTACTCCGAGCCGCGACCATCCCGAGCCGGGCGGCGCTCGATGATCCCCTCCCGCTCCAGCGATCGGAGCCGGGTGGCCAGCAGGCTCTGCGACATGCGCGGTATCCCCCGCTGAATCTCAGCGAACCGGTGGCTGCCGCAGAGCAGCTCCCGCAGGATGAGCGGCGTCCAGCGTTCCGCGAAAATCTCGGCCCCCTTCGCGATCGGGCAGAACTGGCGGTAGCGCGTCATCGCTGGACCTCTCTCCCACCGCAGGCAGGACTTCAGAAATCGTACTAGTGTCCGCTCTAGTCTACTGTTATCACCACCATAGCCGCAATTCAGTTGCTCGTATTGAAGGAGAGCGTGCCATGACGACGAGGCGTGCAACTACCAGCGCTGACATGTCCCCGCCGAGTACACCGGCGACCAGCGCGCCCTGGGCAGTGCTCCAGGAGCACGTTCGGGGCGACGTGCTCCTGCCTGCGGCCCCCGGCTACGATGAGGCGCGCGCTCTCTGGAACGCCATGATCGACAAGCGACCGGCCGCGATCGTCCGCTGCACCGGGGTGGCGGATGTGCTCGCCACGCTGCGCTTCGCCCGCGAGCGGGACATCCCGCTGGCCGTGCGCGCTGGCGGCCACAACGTCGCTGGGACCGCCCTGCGGGACGACGGCCTGGTGCTGGATCTCTCACGCATGAAGGGGATTCGCGTGGATCCCGTGGCGCGTACGGTTCGCCTGCAACCGGGCATCCTCAACGGGGATCTCGACCACGAGACACAGGCGTTCGGCCTTGCAGTCACCAGCGGGATCGCGTCGACCACCGGCCTCTCGGGCCTGACCCTCGGCGGGGGCATCGGCTGGCTCATGCGTGCCTTCGGCCTCACCTGCGACAACCTCCGCGCCGCAGACGTCGTCACCGCCGATGGTGCCTTCATCACCGCCAGCGAGGAGGAACATCCCGACCTCTTCTGGGCACTCCGGGGCGGCGGCGGGAACTTCGGAGTCGTGACCTCGTTCACCTTCGACCTCCATCCGCTCGGCCCGACAGTCCTCGCCGGCGCGATCCTCTACCCCGCCAGCGCGGCAGGTGAGGTGTTGCGCTTCTACCGCGACTACATCGAAGGCGTACCGAATGCCTTGGGAACGATCGTGCTGCTCCGGTACGCACCGGAAGTCCCGTGGATCCCCGCCGCGCACTGGCGCCAGCCGGTGGTCGCCATTCTGGCATGCTACGCGGGAGACATCGCCGCGGGTGCCGAGGTGCTCAGGCCGCTGAAGGCATTCGGCTCACCCATCGCCGACATCATCGAGCCGAAGCCCTACACGCTCCACCAGCGGATGTTCGACGCATCGGCACCGCCGGGATTGCGCTACTACTGGAAGTCGCACTACCTGGGCGGCCTGAGCGACGATGCGATCGACACGCTGCTCGCGCGGGCGTGGCGCACGTCGTCGCTCCGCTCCTACACCATCATCGGCCGAATGGGCGGGGCGGTCGGCCGGGTGGATGCGTCCGCGACGGCCTTCGCCCACCGCGATGCGCAGCACGTGCTGAACATCAACGGGGTTTGGACCGAACCGGCGGAAGACGAGGTGCATGTCGAGTGGACGCGCGACCTGTTCACCGCGATGGAGCCTTTCTCCACCGGCGGGGTCTACGTGAACTTCCTGGGGAACGAGGGCGAGGATCGCGTGCGCGCCGCCTACGGAGCGAACTACGACCGGCTGGTTGAGGTCAAGCGGCGCTATGACCCCGACAACGTGTTCAACAGCAACCAGAACATCGTGCCGGGGTAGCGCTTGACCGCCCAGGTGGGGATCGGCTCGGCCAGGGAGGCGGCCGCGCCGCCCGGGCGAACGGGGGCGGCGCGGCTGCGGGATTCCTAGGGGTAGATCCCGCGGACGCGGGTGAACTCGGCGACGCGCTGGATCGCCCGGACCAGGGCCGCGGTGCGCAGTGGCACGTGGTACTGTTCGGACGCCTCATGGATCGCCATGAACGACTCGGTCATGATCCGCCGCAGGCGGTTGTTGACCTCGTCCTCCGTCCAGAGGAACGATTGCAGTGCCTGGACCCATTCGAAGTAGGACACCGTCACTCCGCCCGCGTTTGCGTAGATGTCGGGCAGCACGATGATGCCGCGGTCGTGGAGGATCCGGTCTGCGTCAGGCGTTGTCGGGCCGTTCGCCGCCTCGGCGATCAGGCGGGCCTGGATGCGCGGCGCGTTCTCCTCGGTGATCTGCTCCTCGAGCGCGGCCGGAACCAGGATGTCGCAGTCCAGCTCCAGTAGTTCCTCGTTCGTGACGTTCTCGGCTTCGGGGAAGTCGACCACGGACTGGGTCTGGCGCTTGTACGCCATCAGCGAGGGGATATCCAGCCCGTTCGGATTGTAGATCCCGCCGTGCGAGTCGCTCACACCGACGACGCGGCATCCCATCCCGTGCAGGATCTTGGCGACGGTTGAGCCTGCATTGCCGAACCCCTGGACGACGACCCGCGACGAAAGCAGGTCGATGTCGTAGGTCCGGCAGGCCTGCTCGATGGCGAACACGCAGCCACGGCCGGTCGCCTCAAACCGCCCGGCCGAACCACCGAGCAGCAACGGTTTGCCGGTCACCACTGCGGGAACCGCGACGCCGCCGTGGTGCATGCTGTAGGTGTCGAGGATCCAGGCCATGACCTGGGGGTTGGTGTTGACGTCCGGGGCCGGGATGTCGCTGTGCGGCCCCAGCATCATGGAGATTTCGGTGGTATAGCGGCGAGTCAGGTTCTGGAGCTCGTTCTGCGACAGCACCTTCGGGTTGACCTGCACGCCGCCCTTGGCACCGCCGTACGGCAGCCCGACCACGGCGCACTTCCAGGTCATCCACATCGCGAGCGCCTTGACCTCGTCAAGGGTGACATCGGGGTGGTACCGAATCCCGCCCTTCGACGGTCCCGGCGCAATGCTGTGCTGAACGCGATAGCCGGTGAACACCTGGACGGTCCCATCGTCCATCTCCACCGGGAAGTTGACCACCAGCTCCCGCTTGCACACGCTGAGGATGCGCCTCATGTCGTCATCCAGCCCGATGACATCCGCGGCCGTATTGAACTGCTCGACCGCGATGTCGAACAGGCTGGGAGCGGGCTGGTCGTGTGCGGGACTGTCAACTAGCACGTTCGTCCCTCCGTCCTTATGTCACAGCCTGGCACCGCACGCGACCTGCACCCGGACCCATCGGCAGACCGGATCACCGTCATCCCGACCGTCTGCGAACCATCACGCTTTGCGTCGGATCATGCGCTCCGCTGCGCCCAAGATGACAATGGCCCGATCCGTCCTATGTCCCGGTGCTGCTCGCCGGCGGGTCCAGGAGTTTGCCCCGCCGGTGCGTCCGGTCTGCGCGGTTCTTCCCCGTCCACTTATGCGGGCATATCCCGCACCGGCTTCCAATACGAAAGGCCGGGAAAACCCGGCCTTTCTAAACCCTATCCCTCATCCTCAAGAGCCTGCTCGAGCAGTTGCCTGGCTACCGCCGGGTTGGCAGTGCCGCGCATATGGCGCATGACCTGCCCGAGCAGGAACCCGATGGCCGCTTTCTTCCCTTTGCGGTAGTCCCCCACCGCCGCCGGGTTCTCGGCCAGGACGGTCTTGACGACCTCGGCCAACTGCGCGGCATCGCTCACCTGAGCCAGTCCCCGCTCCTCCACGATGGCGTCCGGATCCCGGCCGGTCTCGTGGATGGCGATGAGCACCTCTTTGGCCGACCGCATGGTGATCGTGCCGTCGGTGACCAGTGCGATCAACCGGCGCAACTGCTGCGGGCTGACGTTGATCTCGTCGATGAGCAGGTTCCGGTCGCGCATCAATGCGAAGATCTCGCCCGTGATCCAGTTGGCCGCGTCCCGTGCCAGGGATTGATTCCCGTCGACTACGGACTCGAAGTAGTCAGCGACCGCCCGCTCCTCCGTCAGCAGCGCCGCGTCGCTCTCGGAAAGCCCGTACTGCGCGACGAAGCGCGCCCGCCGCGCCGCCGGCAATTCCGGCATCCGCGCGCGGATCCCGGCGACATCGTCCTCAGTCAGGTAGAGCGGCGGCAGGTCGGGCTCGGGGAAGTAGCGGTAGTCTTCCGCGAACTCCTTGGTCCGCTGGGACACGGTGATGCCCTGGTCATCGAGCCAGCCCCGCGTCTCCTGGACGAGCGTCTCGCCGTTCCGGAGCGCCGCGCGCTGGCGCTCGATCTCGTAGCTCAGCGCGCGCTCGACCGCCCGGAAGCTGTTCATGTTCTTGATCTCGACCTTGGGACCGACAACGGTGCCGTCGGTGCTGCGCTGCGAGATGTTGGCGTCGCAGCGGAAGGCGCCCTCCTCCATGTTCCCGGTCGATACCCCAAGGTAGCGGAGCACCTGACGGAGCGCGACCAGAAAGCTCCGGGCTTCCTCCGGCGAGCGGAGGTCGGGCTCGGTGACGATCTCGATGAGCGGCACCCCGGAGCGGTTGGCGTCGACTAGGCTGTAGCTCCGCCCGTTGCTCGCACGGTGCACCAGTCGTGCCGTGTCCTCTTCGAGGTGCACGCGGCGAATGCTGACCCGGCCCGTGCCGTTGGCCGTCGGGAACTCGAAGACGCCGTTCACACACAGCGGCAAGTCGTACTGCGAGATCTGGTACCCCTTCATCAGGTCGGGGTACATGTAGTTCTTCCGGTCGAACTTGCTGTAGGAAGGGATGGAGCAGCCGAGCGACAGACCGGCCATGATCGTGTAGGCCACCGCTTCGCGGTTGATGACCGGAAGGGCGCCCGGGAGTCCGAGACACACCGGACAGACGTGTGTATTCGGCTCGGCCGCCTGGTACGCCGCCGAGCACCCACAGAACATCTTGGACCGGGTCAGAAGCTGCGCGTGAACCTCTAACCCGATGATGGTCTCAAATTCCACCTGGATCACCCCGCCCTGTTTGCGGTCCTGGGGACCACACCGGCGCGATTATAACACGGCCAATTCCACGGCAATGCGGCCTCAATGTCAAACTCCACGCCCCCCGGATGGCGGCGCACCGGAGCGCGGCGCCACCCACCGGTGATGCGCCCACGCCGCATCCGCGCGGAACTCGCCGGAGCCAGGAGGAGGTTCGCAACCCGCGCTGACGATGGCCCTGGTCGATCTCGTCAGGGGCTCAGGTCGAGGAACGGCCTAGGATCGACCGGGGTGCCGTTGATCCGGATTTCATAGTGGACGTGGGCACCGGTGGACCGGCCGGTGTTGCCGGAGAGCGCCACCACCTGGCCGCGCTCGACGCGCTGACCCGGACTCACCAGCACCGAGGAATTGTGCCCGTAGTAGGTGCTGATGCCGTTGCCGTGGTCGATCACCACCAGATTGCCATAGGCACCGGACGGCCCGGCGATCCGCACCACTCCCGGCCCGGTCGCGAGGACTGGCGTCCCCTGCGGGACGGAGAAGTCGATTCCGGTGTGCATCTCGGAAACAGCCTCGCTATCGCCACTGGCGAAGGGATTACTACGGACCCCGAAACCCGACGTAACCGGGCCGGACACGGGCTGGCCGCGCGGTACATCGGGAGAGAACGCGGCCACGGATGGGGAAAGCCCCACGCTCAACACGCCGCTCTGCTCCACCGCCGCCAACCGCGCCTGCGCGCGCGTGCTGATCTCGTCGAGGACAGCGTGCAACGCCTGCACCCGCTGCTGGGCGTACGCAATCCGAGCGCGGGCCGCCTCACCGGGATCACTCGGCAAGTCGGCCGGTACGGCGGGGCCACCCGACGCGTCATCGCCGTCGGGTGGCCCCACGAGTTGACGCATTCGCGCGGCCAGACTCTCGACGGTGTCGATTTGCTCTTCCAGCGCCGCGATCCGGCCCTCCAGATCTTGCACCTCGTGCGCGCGCGCCTGCTCGGCCGATTGCAGCGCGGCCTGGGTCTCCGACAACTCCGCCGCCTGCTCTCGCGACAGGTGGAACAGCATGCTGCTATCCCGTTCGGCCTGCTCCAGGTCGGCGATCAACGAGGTGAGTTGCTCCTTCAACGCCGCGGCTTCCGCCGCCGCGGCCGAGGCGTCCGCGCTGGGGGCCGACGTGACCGCCGACGACTCACTCGCCTCCGCTGCAACGTCGGGAGTGCGAGCTGTATCCCGGCTCGTGGCATGGACCAGGAGGCCGGTCGTACCGATCATGGTCAGCAGGAGGACAGCCAGCAGCCAGGAGGGCACGACCTGAGGCGCACGCAGCCACCGGAGCGCGGCGGCGATCGGATCTGCCGCCGGCGTCCGCTGCGTAGGCGACAATCGCCCCGCCTCCGCCGGTGAGGGCGGCGATAGCGGCCGGAATACGGTGGTGGAACGCGGCGCGTACGCCGGATCATTCACGACCATGACTTGACAATACGAAGCGCGCAATTTGTGAACAATGGTACACAGGTACCGGCTGGCTCACGGCCGAAAGCCTGTGGCGCCGGGACGCGCGTCCCACATCCACCCGGACTGCTGGGCTAACCGATGAGTCACGCCAGATCGCGGACTGTATTGCAACGCCGAGATTGTGAAAGCTTGCGCGTTCCTATGGTAAGATCAGGCTGCCGCTGGCCCGGACAATGCGGTCGCAGAGCATACGCGGCCGCACCGGTCCCGACCGGTGACCGGAACGGCGGCACCGCGCGACCGGACCCAGTCCGAGGCCGCGACTTCGGGGGACTGGGCAGCGAGGAGGCGAGACCAACGCCGTGGTCGTGAAGTCTGAAGCGAAGCTGGTCACCCTGAAGATCAACGATCAGGAAGTCACCGTCCCGGAGGGCACGACGATCCTCCAGGCGTGTCAGGCGGCAGGGATCGAAGTCCCCAACCTCTGTTATCAGCCGCTCCTGCGGCCCTGGGGCTCCTGCCGTATCTGCACCGTGGAGATTCTGGGCAGGCGGGGGGGCCTCGTCGAGTCGTGCGCGGCCCAGGTCCGCGAGGGCATGGAGGTCCGCACCCACTCGCCCGAGGTGCTGAAATCCCGCCAGTTCATCCTCCAGATGTACCTGATCGACCACGCACTCGACTGCCCCACCTGCGACAAGTCGGGTGAGTGCTACCTCCAGGACAACACCTACCTGCACAACGTCCACCTGAACCCGTATCGTCGCCCGAAGCTCGCCAAGCCGTACACGCACCTTAGCGACCTCATCGACTACAAGTGGGACCGCTGCATCATGTGTGCGCGGTGCACCCGCGTCTGCGACGAGGTCATCGGCGTGACGGCGATCGGCGTGCTCAACCGGGGGCTTGAGGCCGAGATCGGCCCCGCCTACGGCACCGATCTGCGCGAGGGCACCTGCACCTCGTGCGGTATGTGCATCGCCGTTTGTCCGGTCGGGGCGCTGACCGACCGGCGCTTCGGCATGCACCCGTGGGAGCTGGACGCGTCGGAGACGATCTGCGGGTTCTGCGACGTCGGTTGCACGCTGAACGTCGAGCACAGCCGGGGGATCGTGCGGCGGGTGACTCACCTGTGGGACCGCGGCGTGAACCACGGCTACACCTGCGAGCGAGGCAAGTGGGGCTACGCGCAGGTCCAGCACCCGGACCGGCTGGAGAGCGCCTACATCCGCCAGGGCGATGAATTCGTCACCGCCGACCTGGACGACGCGCTCGACCGCGTGGCCGAGGCGTTCCGCCGCTACCAGGGCGACCAGTTCGCCGCGCTCGCCTCGCCCGAGAACACGAACGAAGAGAACTACCTCCTGCAGCAATTCACCCGTGCGGTCATGGGCACCAACAACATCGACCGCCTGCGCCACAAGGGGCAGAGCGCGGTCAGCCAGGCGCTGCGGGATTCCTTCGGCCGCCCGGCAAGCACCAACTCGATGCAGGAGGCATTCACCGACACCCAGTGCATGCTGGTCGTCGGCCCCAACATCGGCGAAACCGCCCCGGTCGGGAGCTACTGGCTGTACTGGTCGCGGAACTACCGGGACGCGAAGACCGTCGTCATCAGCCACGACCACTTCCCGCTCTGCGACCGCGCCGAGGTCTGGATCAAGCCGCCGCGCGGTGCCGAGGCAAAGGTCATCGACGCCATGGCGCGCATCATCCTCGACGCCGGGCTGGCGCACCCGGCCAAGGACGCCAGTGCCGGGTTCGATGCCTGGCGGGAAGGCCTGGCCAAGGTCGATCCGGAGCAGGTCGCTGCGGAGGTCGGCATCGACATCGCCACGCTCCGCCGCGCGGCGATCCTGTACGCCACGGGCGGGGTTGGCGAGGTTGACGGCCGCGATCCGGCCGACTATCCGGCCAGCGCGATCTACCAGACGCTCGGCACCGACCGCGGTGCCGACGCCCACCCGGCCGCCGTGGCACTCAACAACCTGGCGCTGCTGACCGGCAACGTCGGACGCGCCGGTGGTGGCGTGATCGCCTTCCGTGGGTCGGCCAACTTCCAGGGCGCGACCGACATGGGGTGCGAGGCGGGCTACTTCCCCGGCTACCAGCCGGTCGACGACCCGGAGATCCGCCGGAAGTTCGAAGCGGCCTGGCTCCTACGCTGGAACGACGCGGCCGTGCCGCAGAACGGCTTCAAGCCGCTGCGCGAGCTCCCGGCCACGCCGGGCCTGGATCTCGACGGGATGATCGCCGCGATCGAAGCGGGCAAGATCAAGGCGATGTACATCGCCGCATCGAGCCACGAGTACAGCCCCGGGATCGACGAGCGGCTGCTGGCGGTCTTGCCGAAGCTGGAGTTCCTGGTCGTCGAGGATAGCTTCCCGAGCGATCTGGCGAAGCTCGCCCATGTGGTGCTGCCCGGCGCGATGTTCCTGGAGAAGGACGGCTCCTACACCAACGCGGACCGCACCATCCAGCGGCTGCGCTACGCCGTCGCCCCGCCGGGCGACGCCCAGCCGAGCTGGTGGTTCCTGCAGGAGATCGCCAAGCGGCTCGGCTACAACATGAACTACCGGCACCCGTCCTTCGTGCTCGAGGAGATCGCCCAGCTCACACCGATCTACCGCGGCGTTTCGCTGCCGCGGCTGGAGCGCGGCCCGCTCCAGTGGCCGGTGCAGCCGTTTGGCGCGGAGCCGTCGGTGTTCCTGGAGCTCGGCGACGGGCTGGCGCCCGAGGCGGTCCGCTTCGTCGCGGACTAAGCGACAACGAGCCGCGCGCGGGGCGACCGCGGGCAGCGGGCAAGAAGAGGATCGGCATCGCGATGCTCGACGAAGTCAAAGGTTTTTGGGTCACCTTCCGGCGACTCTTCACGCCGAACGTGACCATTCAGTACCCCGAGGAGAAGCGGCAGATGGCCCCGCGCTTCCGCGGGCTGCCGTCCCTCCGCGCCGACCCGGAGACGGGCGAGCCGCTGTGCGTCGCCTGCGGCCTGTGTGCCCGGATCTGTCCGACGAGTTGCCTTGAAATGACCGTCGTCCCGTCCGAAGAGGGGGACCGCGAGCTGGCCGAGTTCATCCTGCGTTCCGGCCGGTGCCTCTTCTGCGGGATGTGCGCGCAGGTCTGCCCGGTCGACGCGATCACCATGAGCGGCGAGTACGAGCTGGCCACCCTGCAGCGCGACGGGCTGATCTACACCAAAACCGAGCTGGCCGCCATCGGCGCCCAGAATCTCGGCTGGTGGGACGCGGACGCGCAGGACGCACAGTAACCGCCCATTCCGAACATCACGCAACGCAACGTCACCGCCGGCCACGTCGTGGCTGGCGGTTTTCGTTCGTCAGGCTGCACGGTCTATCCCACCGCGCCGTGGCCCGTGCGTGTGGTGGGTGGCGCGAGGCCCCCGACCGGCGGCAGGATCCTTCACACCACTCATCTCGTATTTCAACGTCGGCGCGGAACCAACCCCGGCGCGCGGCCGCAGCCGCGCGATACCACAGCGGCGGTTCGGGCCGCCGCACTCCACAGCCGGCGTCAGCCGGCTTTTCTTGTCAGCCCGTTGGCTTTATCCCCGGGCACACGCTGACTGCGTACACTCACATTTTTCGTCAAATTCCATGATCCCCGGACACACACCGAACGATGGACACGGTCCCCGGGCCAGCACACGGATTGGGGAGCCGGGTCAGGGGACGGGAACGCCGGCCCGCGTCGGCGCGTTGACCCGTGCTAGGCCGGGGCATATCATCGCAGGCATGAGGTGCGCCGGGGGCGGCTGTGACCGCACACGCATCCCGGCTACCTGCGCGATGGGAGGGCAAGCGATGGCCAAGGAATATCGTTTCTACTGCGCCGGTGAGTGGCGCTCCTCCGACCAGCCACTCGACGTGATCAATCCGTACAACGGCGAAGTGGTCGGCACCACATCCTTCGCCACCGACCAGGACCTGGAAGACGCCATCACCGCCGCCGAGCGCGCCTTTGACGAGACTCGACGGCTTCAGAGCTACGAGCGCGCGGCCATCCTGGAGCGGCTCGCCGACGGGCTGGAAGCGCGCCAGGAGGAGTTCGCCCGCCTAATGGCGCAGGAGGCCGGCAAGCCGATCCGCGACGCCCGCACCGAGGTCGCCCGCGGCGTCTTCACGCTGCGGACAGCGGTCGAGGAAGCCAAGCGCATCGGCGGCGAGCTGATCCCGCTCGACTGGATGGCCAGCTCTCAGGGCCGCTTCGGTGTGACCCGTCGCTTCCCGATCGGCCCGATCGCCGGCATCTCGCCGTTCAACTTCCCGCTCAACCTCGCCTTGCACAAGCTGGCGCCGGCGATCGCCTCCGGCAACACGATCGTCCTCAAGCCGCCGACGCACGACCCGCTGACCATGCTGACCTTCGCCGAACTGGTGGATGAGGCGGGGCTCCCCAAGGGCGCGGTCAGCATCATGCCGATGGATCGCACGGTCGGTGACCGGTTGGTTACCGATCCTCGCTTCAAAATGCTATCCTTCACCGGCTCGCCGGCCGTCGGCTGGGACATGAAGGCCCGCGCCGGTAAGAAGAAGGTCGTGCTGGAGCTGGGTGGCAACGCGGGCGTCGTCGTCGACAAGAGCGCGAACCTGCCGCTGGCGGTCTCACGGGTGCGCGTTGGAGCGTTCGCCTACGCCGGGCAGGTGTGCATCTCGGTGCAGCGGGTCTATGTCCACCGCTCGCGCTTCGACGAGTTCGTGGAGAAGTTCGTGGCGGCGGTCAAGGAGATCAAGATCGGCGACCCGCTGGACGAGGCGACCGAACTCGGCCCGATGATCGACGAGAAGGCCGCCGCGCGCACGGAGGACTGGGTCAACACGGCCGTTTCCGAAGGCGCGCGCGTCCTGATCGGCGGGAAGGCCGAGGGGCGCTTCTTCCAGCCGACGGTGCTGGTCGATGTCCCGCCGAAGAGCTTCGTCTGCTCCCGCGAGGCATTCGCACCGCTGGTCAACCTCTTCCCGTTCGACGACTTCGAGGAGGCGCTGGCGGCGGTCAACGACTCCGAATACGGGTTGCAGGCCGGCGTGTTCACCAACCGGCTGGAGCACGCGCTCCGCGCCTGGGAGGTGCTGGAGGTCGGCGGCGTGATCATCAACGACATCCCGACCTACCGCATCGACCACATGCCGTACGGCGGCGTGAAGGACTCCGGCCTGAGCCGCGAGGGGCTGCGCTACGCGATAGAAGACATGACGGAACCGCGGCTCATGGTCGTCAATCGGGTACCGGACGAAGACTAGCGGCCTGTCGGGCCCGGTTGAACGGAACGGCCGGGCCCGACGCCTTGGCATACTGCGCGCGAAGACATGCCGCCGGGCAAGCTTGAGCACAGGCGGCAAGGAGCATCACCAGTATGGAGACAAGAACCCGGAACCGTGCGGCGCTCATCGCCGCGACGGGCGTGCCGTTAGCTTTGCTCGCGGCGCGCCGCCGCCGTGCTCCGCACCGGGCACAGGCCACCGGCGACCGACGTGCATCCGTCGTAGTCGCCGGGGCGGGCTTCGGCGGTATCGCGGTCCTGAACGCGCTGCGGGATGCGGGGCTGGACGGAGCCGACATCCTCCTGATTGATCAGCACAACTACCATCTCTTCACCCCGCTGCTGTACCAGGTCGCAACCGGGTCGGTGGATGACCAGCACATCGCCTACCCCCTGCGCCCGTTCTGTGCCGGGGTGCCGGCCGATTTCCTCTGCACCGCGATCCGCGGGGTGAACCTGGTCGATCAGGTCGTGGAGACCGACGCCGGCCGAATCCACTATGACTACCTCGTCCTCGCCCTCGGCAGCCAGACGAACTACTTCGGGATGCACGAGGTGGAACGCGCGGCGCTCGGGCTCAAGACCATCCCCGCCGCCAGCTCGATCCGGGCACGTATCCTCGACTCCGTCGAGCGCGCAGCCGTGGCATCGAGTCCCGAGGAGCGCCGCTGGCTTCTCACCTTCGCCGTTGTCGGCGCCGGTGCCACCGGCGTGGAGCTAGTCGCATCGCTCGACGACCTGCTGCGGAACAACCTACTGCCCTACTACCCGAGCCTTCGCGGCGAGGAGCCGCACATCGTTCTGATCGAGGCGATGGATACGATCCTCCCGGGCACCACACCCCGGATGCGCGCCATCGCCGAGCGGCGCCTCAAGGCCCTGGGCATCGATATCCGGCTCAAGACTGCCGTTGCCGGCGTGCGCAACGGTGCTCTGGTCACCCGCGGGGGTGACGAGATCGCCGCCGCGACGCTCATCTGGACGGCCGGGATCCGGCCGAACCCGGTCGCAGCGTCGCTGCCGGTCGAGAAGAGCCGGGACGGCCGAATCGTGGTCGATGAGTACCTGCGCATCCCGAGCGCGCCCAACGTCTTCGCGCTCGGCGACAACGCCTTCGTTCCTGACCACAAGAGCGGCGCGCCGCTGCCCGCCAACGCCTCCGTCGCCGTGCGGGAAGGGGCCGCCGTCGGTCGCAACCTGGCCCGGCTGCTGACCGGCCAGCCACTCGAGCCCTTCGTCTTCCGCTCGCCGGGCGAGATGATCGCCCTCGGGCGCGGACATGCGGCGGCCACCATCGGCCCGGTGGCGTTCGGCGGCCTGCCGGCCTGGCTCGTCTGGCGTGTGTTCCACCTGTCGCAGATCATGGGTGTGCGCAGCCGGCTCGGCGTCACGCTCGACTGGACCGCAGCGATGCTCTCCCGGCGCTACATCGCCAACACCGAGGTGTGAAGATACGGCCCTCACCCCCTAACCCCCTCTCCCAAAGTTGGGAGAGGGGGAACAAAGGCCGCGAGTGTCTCCCCTCTCCCAGGGTTGGGAGAGGGGTCGGGGTGAGGGCCGTCGCTCCTACCCCTTCCGCGCCCCGAGCACGAGGATCGCCGGGATGACCGACAGGCGACGGACGGTGGCATCCGGGAAGCGTTCTGCGAACGCGTCGTCGGGGTAGGCCTCATCGAGCGCATCGATCAGCAGTCCATTCGCCGTCAACTGGAGGGCGTACCAGGAGAGCGGGCGATGGTAGTTCATCGTCGGAGCGGGCTGCCCGCTCTTGGCAATGGTGGACGCCGCGAAGGGCTCTCGATACCGCCAGACCCGCACTGAGATCCATTGTTCGTCGGTCACGTCCTGCTCGATCAGCCAGCTTGACCCTTCCGGGATCTGGAAGCAGGGGTGGAACAGCGTCGCGACGAAGCGCCCACCGGGGCGGAGGAGGCGGGCCACTTCCCGGATCGTCCCTTCGGCGTCCTCGATGTCCATCAGGACCATGCTGGCAGTGATGCGATCGAAGCTCGCGTCGGCCAGGTCCGGCAGATGCGCGGCATCACCGACCAGATAGCGCACCCCACGCGGTCGTGCGGCCTCCCGCTGGCGCGCCAACTCGATCAGGCGCGCGGAGACATCCACACCGGTGACCCGCGCGCCGAGGTCGGCCAGCGCGCGGCTGGTCGCGCCGTTGGCACATCCCAGGTCAAGCACGTCCAGGCCGGAAACGTCGCCCAGCACCCGCAGCAGCGCCGGCCGAACCAGCAGCCGGTGAAAATCGTCGCCCTCCTCGCCGACCTGCTCGTCCCAGAAGTCCGCGATCGCCTCGAAGCTCCCGCCGTTCGTCATGCCCTACTCCTCCGGACGCGGCGCACCGACCAGGCTCCGCAGCCGCGCCAGGTTTTCCGCGTCCTCATGCAGATCGTCACTCTTGGGGGTTTCCAGCAGCCCCGGCAGGCCCTCCAGCCGCGGGTCGTTCACGACATTGTGGAACCCCGCAAGTCCGATCATCCCGGCTCCGATGTGGTCGTGGCGATCAACGCGGGAGCCGAGGTCGCGCTTGGAGTCGTTCAGGTGGAGCGCCCGCAGGTTCGCCAGCCCCAGGATGCGATCGAACGCGTCCATCGTCTCGGCGTACCCCTCGGGCGTGCGCAGCTCATAGCCCGCCGCGAAGGCGTGGCAGGTGTCGAAGCAGTAGCCGACCCGCTCCGGCTCTGCCACGCGATCGACGATGGCCCGGAGCTGCTCAAAGCGGTAGCCGAGCGCGGAGCCCTGCCCCGCCGTGATCTCCAGCAGCGTCATCACCCGGTAGCCGGGCAAATCGGCGTGGATCCGGTTGAGCGCATCGGCCACGCGCTGGATGCCGAACTCCTCGCCCGCGCCGGTGTGCGACCCGGGGTGCGTCACCAGGTAGGGCACACCCAGGAGCTCGCAGCGCTCCAGCTCCACGCGGAATGCGTCGATCGACTTTTCCCACAGCGCATCGTCGGGCGAGGCGAGGTTGATCAGATACGAATCGTGCGCCACCACCGCGCGGATGCCCGCTTCCTCCTGCCGCTGCTGGAACCGTTCCACCTGCTCCGGCGGGATCGGCTTGGCGTTCCACTGGTTGTTGTTCTTGGTGAAGATCTGCACGGCGTCGCAGTCGACCTTCTCGGCACGGTCGATCGCCTTGTCGACTCCACCCGCGATCGACATATGCGCCCCGAAGAGCAGCATGCTCCGCTCCATCTCTCCGCTTTACACGCGCCGTCCTCGACTGCCGGCGCTAATCCATCTTGTCAGTCCCGAACAGCGCGTCCAAACGCTTCCGGTCGAACCCGAGGGCGCTCCCCTCGGGCGTCAGCAGCAGCGGACGCCGCAAGAGCGTCGGCTCCGCGACCATGAGGTCCAGCAGCTCGTCGTCCGACACCTCGCGCTCGGCAAGGCCCAGATCCCGGTAGGCCCGGCTGCGCTTCGACAGCGCCTCGCGGGGCGTCAGCCCCGCGCGCCGCAGCACGTCGGCCAACTCCTCACGCGTGAAGCGCTCCTTGAAGTAGTCGCGCCGCGCATACTCGACCCCTCGCTGCTCAAGATACTCCTGAGCCTTGCGACAACTCGTTCACGTCGGATGGACATAGATCTCGACCTCGCTCGCCACGCCCGACCCCCTTCCATCAGGTTTCATCCCCTGCCCGACATGGTAACAGCCCGGCGCCGCCCGCGCCCGAATCGTGGCCACGGGATCCGGCTGCTTCGGGCCGGTCACACTGCCGGCCCTACCGGACGCGCGGCCACGCGGTGTACACTCGGCGCCGAGGAGAGGAGGAGCGGTTTGCGGATCCTCGTGACCGGCGGATCGGGGCAGGTGGGACGCGCCCTGCAGCGGCTGGCACCTCAAGGACATATCGTTGTCGCGCCCGGTTCCGACCGCTGCGACGTGACCGACTTCGAGGGAGTTATCCGCCTGGTAGCAGATGAGCGGCCCGATGTGATCGTGCACGCGGGCGCCATGACCGACGTCGACGGTTGCGAGCGCGATCCGCAGCGTGCCTTCCGAATCAACGCGACCGGGACCCAGCACGTCGCCGCAGCCGCGCAGCAGTTCGGCGCGGCCCTCGTCTACCTCTCCACCAACTACGTCTTCGACGGTGAGGCCGCCGAGCCCTACCACGAGTTCGCCGAGCCGCGGCCGATCAGCGTCTACGGCCGCTCCAAACTCGCCGGCGAGGAGGCTGTCCGTGCGCTGGCCCCGCGCCACTACATCGTCCGCACGGCGATGGTTTACGACGAGACGGGCCGGAACTTCGTCAACACGATGCTGCGGGCCGCCGCCGAGCGTCCTTCGCTCACCGTCGTCGCCGATCAGCGGGGCAACCCGACGTACGCAGGCGACCTCGCCGCCGCGATCTACCGCCTGATCGAGCAACCCGCCTATGGCACCTACCACCTCGTGAACGAGGGCAGCGCCTCCTGGTACGAGTGGGCGATCGAGATCTTCCGCCTCGCTGGAATCGAGACGCAAGTCGAGCCGATCCCGGCCTCGGCGTGGCAGCGCGCGGCCCGACCTCCCGCCAACGGTGTGCTCGCCAACACCGCCGCGGCGACGCTCGGCATTATCCTCCCGCCGTGGCAGGACGCACTCGCGCGCTGCCTCGCCCGGCGAGCGGTGCTGCAGCCGGCATGACCACCCCGCGCGTCGACATCATCATCCCGACTTACAACGGCCGCGACCTCCTGGCCGTCTGCCTGCCGGCTCTCGCCCGCCAGACCTACCGCGACTTCCACGTCGTCGTCGTGGACGATGCCTCTACCGACGACACAGCCGGCCTCGTCCGCAGCCTCCTGCCGGAGGCGACGTTGCTGCGGCTGCCGAGGAACAGCGGGCTTGCCGTGGCGATCAATCGCGCCCTGGCCAGCACCCGCGGGGAGTTGGTCGCCTTCCTCAACAACGACACCGAGCCGGAGCCGGGCTGGCTCGCGGCTCTGGTCGCCGCGCTCGACCGCCACCCGGACGCCGCGGCCGTCGCCAGCAAGCTGCGCCTGTTCGACCGGCGCGACGTGCTCCACTCTGCCGGGGACACCTTCTCCCGGCGCGGCGTGCCGAACAGCCGCGGCGTCTGGGAGGTTGACCGGGGCCAGTACGACCATGAGGAGGAGGTCTTCAGCGCCTGCGGCGGCGCGGCGCTCTACCGGCGGAGCACCCTGGAGGCCGTGGCCGCCATCGACGGCCACGTGCTCGATCCCGACTTCTTCATGTACTGCGAGGACGTCGATCTCTCCTGGCGGCTGCGCCTGCTCGGCTACCGGATCATCTTCGCGCCCGACGCCGTCGTCTACCACCGGCTCTCGGCCACCGGCGGCGGCCCGCTGGCGTCGTATTATGTCGCGCGCAACACGCTGGCGGTGCTGGTGAAGGACGTGCCCGGCCCGATCCTGCGGCGAAACCTCGCGCGCATCGCGGCTCAACAGGCCCGCCTGCTCCTCGGTACCCTGCCCCACCTCCGCGAGCCGGCCGCGCGGGCGCGTCTCCGCGGGCTCCTGGCCGCCCCGGGACTCTGGCCCCGGATGCTCGCCAAGCGCCGCCGCATCCAAGCAGCCCGGCGCGTCCCCATCGAGGCGATCGAGCGGTTGCTCACGGATTAGGCGTTTCCACCGCCCCACCGCTCGGGGGCCGCTCAGACATACAACCCTGCGTCTGGTTCCTCAGGCAGGAAGCCCCCGATAAGGACCAGGATCCAGAAGATCGCGCCGACGACGATCACGATCCACTCGATTGGATGGACGCGCGGCGTGACGGTCCGGTCGGGGAGACTCTGGAAGTAGGCGTTCAGGCCGCGCTGCCCGTGGACGACCATGACGGCAGCGCACGCAGTTGCGACGAGCGCGAGCGGCACCCAGACGACGGCAGGGATATCCTCCCGGACAATTCGATTCAGCACCCCGAAGAGCACCACGAGGACGACCATCGCACCCGGGCGGAGACGGAGACTGGCACCGGCAGCCGCGAGCATCGTGTTGATGGTGGCGTAGTGGGCATGGACCCGAAACTGGCCGTAGATCGGGACGATCATCGAGACGGCGTGCCAGAACGGGTGCATCCCCTCGTCGCGGAGTTCGCGCTTCATCTCCGCCCAGCTCGCGCCGATCCACCAGAGCAGGTAGAGCCCGAAGGTGCACACGCTGAGGGTCGCCACCGCCCAGAGCGGGCGCTGGCGCTGGGACTCGGGCGGGGCAGCGACCAACACGCCTCCGGTGTGCGGCACGCTCCAGGCAGCGGGTCGAGGTGGCGCAGCGACCGATCCGATGCGTATCGTGTCAGGAACCGCCGACGCCGCCGAGCGGGACTCACCGAACCCAGGTGCGCCGCCATTCGCGGCAGTCACCTCTGTTGGGTACGCCGCACCACACGCGTAGCAGAAACGGTCTTCGGCCGCGCGGCGCGGCGCGCCACAGGCCGCGCAGTACCGAACCGTGACCACCGATCCCCTCCTCCCCTTTCCGCGGTGCTCGACCACTGAGGATCTTAACCGGTTGGCGGGAATGCATTCATTCCCGTCACGCGATAGTTCGCATCCTGGGTTGATCATAGACGTCGGGCAAAGCGTATCAGATGCATCAGTGACCTGCACGCACCGTCGCGGAGAAGGCACAACGAGGGCACGGCTGGCCGTGCCCTCGTCTCTTCTTTCTCGGCTACGGGAATCGCCGCGCTACCGGTTCAGCTCAGCAATGATCGCGTCGGTCATCTCGGTGGTGCTGGCCGCCTTGGTGCGGTCGCGGTCGGGGCGCAGGTCGTAGGTCACATGCTTGCCCTCGGCGATGACGGTCGCCACCGCCCGGTCGACCGCTTCCGCCGCCTCGATCTCGCCGATGTGGCGGAGCAGCATGACACCGCTGAGCAGCATGGCGACGGGGTTGGCGACGTTCTGCCCGGCGTACGACGGGGCGCTGCCGTGGATCGCCTCGAACACCGCGGCCTTATCGCCGATGTTCGCGCTCGGCGCGACGCCCAACCCGCCGATCATCCCGGCGGTCAGGTCGCTCAGGATGTCACCGTACAGGTTCGGCATAACCAGCACGTCATACAGCTCCGGCTTCTGCACGAGCTGCATGCACATGTTGTCGACGATGCGGTCGTTGAACTCGATGCTGGGGTAGTCCTTGGCCACCTCCTGCGCCACCCGCAGGAAGAGGCCGTCGGTGAACTTCATGATGTTGGCCTTGTGCACGGCCGTGACCAGCCGCCGGCCGTTCTTGACCGCGTAGTCGAAGGCGAAGCGCACGATCCGCTCGGAGTTCTCCGGGGTGATCGCCTTGATGGAGATCGCCGCGTTCTCGGCCACTTTCTTCTCGCTGCACTGGTTGATCGCAGCGATGACCTCCTTAGCCTCGGGCGTCCCGGTGTCGAACTCGACCCCGGCGTAGAGGTCCTCCATGTTCTCGCGGACCACGACCAGGTCGACATCCTCGTATGGGCTCTGCACGCCCTTGTAGGTACGTGCGGGGCGCAGGTTCACGTAGAGGTCGAGCATCTGCCGGAGCGCCACGTTGACGCTGCGGAAGCCGCCGCCGACCGGGGTCGTGAGCGGGCCCTTCAGTGCGAGACCGTTGCGCCGGATCGACTCGATCACCGAGTCGGGCAGGACGTCCCCGTACTTCTCCAGGGCGGTCATCCCTGCTTCCTGGACGTCCCACTCGAACGGCACGCCAGTAGCCTCGAGGACGCGGCGCGCGGCCGACGACACTTCCGGCCCGATGCCGTCCCCCGGAATAAACGTGACCTGATATGCCATCGGCTGCTTCCACTCCTCTACTTCGTCACCAGCCGTCCCCCAACCAGCCCCGCATTCTAGGCTGGGTCAAGAACGGGTGTCAAACAGTGCAGACCTGACAGACGCCCTCCTGGTACGTACAATGCCGGGGACGAGCCGGCCCAGCGAGGGAGGGGACTCGTGCGGAGCCTGCGTGAGCGTCTCGCCGCCCTGCAACCCAGCCCGGCACGCCCAGCCCGCCCAAGACCGGCGGGCGTGCCGATCGATGCCGTCGTACCCGGGAGCTATCTCCCCGGCCGGATCGGTGAGGTCTTCGTCGTCGAACGGGCGCGTGAGGAGGATGACGTACGCCGCCTGCTGGAGCACACCCCACTGGCGCCGTCGCTCTTCGTGCCCGGCGCGCCGGCCGTCCACCCGGAGGAGATCGTCTTCCTCGACACCGAGACGACGGGGCTGGCCGGCGGGACCGGTACCCACGTCTTCCTGATCGGGCTCGGCCACTTTGAGGCCGGCCGGCTGGTGGTGCGGCAGTTCTTCATGCGCGGGCCGAATGAGGAGCCGGCCCTGCTCGACGCACTGCACGAGGCGCTGGCACCCTTCCGCCTGCTCGTGAGCTTCAACGGGCGCGCCTTCGACTGGCCGTTGATCGAGGGGCGCTTCATCCTCCACGGCTATCGCCCGCGCTTCGACTTCGCCCACCTCGACATCCTGCACCCCGCCCGGCGCGTCTGGCGCCACCGGCTGGCCAACTGCACGCTCAGCAACCTGGAGGCGAGCCTCTTCGGCGTCCGGCGATCCGAGGACGTGCCGGGCTGGCTGATCCCGCAGATGTACTTCGACTACCTCCGCGACGGCGATGCCCGCCGCCTGCGGCCCGTCTTCGCCCACAACCACGAGGATATCGCCACCCTGGTGCGCCTGACCGACCTGCTGGTCCGCGCCACGGCCGCGCCGGAGTCAGTGCTGGACCACCCGGCGGACCGTGCGGGGCTCGCGCTGCTGCTGCTCAACCGGGGCGAACTCATGCGGGGGATCGATCTCCTGGCCGACGCACTGGAGGACGGCGACCAGATCGACCCGACGCTCCGCCGCCGCGCCGAAATGGAGCTGGGCCGCTGGCTCAAGCGGCTCGACCGGACGCCCGAGGCCGTGCCGCTCTGGCGCAAGATGTGCGACAGAGCCGCGCGGCGCCGCCCGCTCGACCTCTACCCGTTCGAGGAGCTGGCCAAGTACTACGAGCATCAGGCCCGCGATCTCGTGGCGGCCGAGGCCGTCGTCGAGCGGGCGCTCCGGCTCCTCGACCTGCATGGGGAGTATCATGGCAGGAGCAGCCTGCTCCACCGCCTGGAGCGCATCCGGCGGAAGCAGGCACGCGCCCGGGCACGAGTCCGGTCGCGCGAGACCGGCCCGACCGCCGGGCCGGTGGGATAGAGCACGTCAGCGAGTGGAGGGTGGAATGGCGTACCGGCCGGTCGTGCTGGTGATCATGGACGGCTGGGCGAATGGGCCGGACTTTCCCGGCAATGCGGTGCGAGCCGCGCAGACCCCGGTGATGGACCGCCTCACCGCGGTCTACCCGACGACCGAACTCCGCTGCTCGGGACGCGATGTCGGGCTCCCCGACGGGCAGATGGGCAACTCCGAGGTCGGCCACCTCAACCTCGGCGCGGGCTTCGTCGTCTACCAGTGGATCACCCGGATCGATGCCGCGATCGAGGACGGGAGCTTCTACGAGAACCCCGCGCTGCTCGGGGCCATCGAGCACGCCCGCCGGCGCGGCAGCAAGCTCCACCTCATGGGCCTGGTCAGTGACGGCGGCGTCCACAGCCATCAGCGCCACCTCTACGCGCTGCTCGACCTGGCACACCGCCACGGCCTGGAGCAGGTCTTCATCCACGTCTTCACCGACGGGCGCGACACGCCGCCCGACTCCGGCGCCGGTTTCGTCCAGCAACTGCTCGACGAGGCCGCTCGCATCGGCACCGGGCGGGTCGCCACCATCAGCGGGCGCTACTACGCCATGGACCGCGACAAGCGCTGGGAGCGAACCCAGAAGGCGTACCAGGCCATCGTCTCCGGGATCGGCGTGCCCCGCTACGATCCGGTGCAGGCCATCCGCGCCTCGTACGACACCGGCGTGACCGACGAGTTCATCGTGCCGGCGGTGCTCATGGACGAGGGACGGCCGGTCGCCACGCTGGACGACGGCGATGCCGTCATCTTCTTCAACTTCCGGGCCGACCGCGCCCGCCAGTTGACCGAGGCGATCACCGACCCCGAGTTCACCGGATTCGCCCGTGACAAGGTCCCCCAGGACGTCTACTTCGTGACCATGACTGAGTACGAGCGGGACTTCGGCCTGCCGATCGCCTTCCCGCCCCAGGACGTGGTCCGCCCACTCGCGCGCGTCATCGCCGATGCCGGCCTGCGGCAGTACCACACCGCGGAGACCGAGAAGTACGCCCACGTGACCTACTTCTTCAACGGGGGCCGGGAGGAGCCCTTCCCGGGTGAGGACCGCGTGCTCATCCCGTCGCCCAAGGTCGCGACCTACGACCTGCAACCCGAGATGAGCGCGCTACCGCTGACGGACGCCACGCTGGAGGCGATCGCGAGCGACCAGTACGACTTCATCATCATCAACTACGCCAACGCCGACATGGTGGGCCACACCGGGAGCTTCGAGGCCGCGGTCAAGGCCGTCGAGACCGTCGACGCCTGCGTCGGGCGTCTCGTCGAGGCGACCCTCGCCCGGGGCGGCGTCGCGCTGGTAACCGCGGACCACGGCAACGCCGACGAGATGCTGATTCCCGGCACGCAGGAAGTCTGGACCGCCCACACGACGAATCCGGTGCCGTTCGTGCTCGTGGCCCCGGATGGCTCGCCGTTGCGCACAGTGAGCCTGCGCACGGGCGGGCGGCTGGCCGACGTCGCGCCGACCGTGCTGGACGTGATGGAAATCCCGCAGCCGGAGGAGATGACCGGCCGCTCGCTCATCCTCCGGCCAGGGGAGTGATCCTCCGCCGATCTGCCCCAGCACCGGCCCACTGGACCTTTCTGCCGGAGGGCGTATGATGGGGCCACAGGGCGAGGAGGACCGTGGCCAGGCGGGCAGGGCAGCCATCGGCCGATGACGCCGGGCTGAGCGGGTCAGGCTGCGTCCTACCCCCGGTTCGTCCATCACGGAAGGGAGATGCCGTGGTTCGGGACTTCGTAGACATGGAGACCGAGGAGCGCGTCCGGCGGTACGACCGCGCGCACGTGTTCCACTCCTGGTCGGCACAGGGCAAGATCGATCCGCTCCCGATCGCGGGCGGAAAAGGCTGCGAGTTCTGGGACTTCGAGGGCAAGCGCTACCTCGACTTCGCGTCCCAGTTGGTCTACACCAACCTCGGCCACCAGCACCCGAAGGTCGTCGCCGCGATCAAGGAGCAGGCTGAGCGCCTCTGCGTCATCCAGCCGGCTTTCGCCTCCCAGCCGACCGCGGAACTGGCCCACGCCATCGCCGAGCTGGCCCCAGGCGACCTCGAGATGGTGTTCTTCACTAACGGCGGCGCCGAGGCGAACGAGAACGCCATCCGCCTGGCGCGGATGTACACCGGCCGGCATAAGATCCTGGCGGCGTACCGCTCCTATCACGGCGCCACGCACGGCGCGATCACGATCACCGGTGACCCGCGCCGCTGGGCCTCGGAACCGGCCATTAGCGGCGTCGTCCACTTCTGCGGCCCCTACGCGTATCGCTCCTCCTTCTTCGCCAAGGACGAGCAAGAGGAGTGCGAGCGGGCGCTGGCCCACCTGGAGGAGATCATCCAGTACGAAGGGCCGCACACCATCGCCGGGATCATCCTGGAGACGATCGTGGGCACCAACGGCATCCTGGTGCCACCCGACGGCTATCTCCAGGGCGTCCGGGAAATCTGTGACAAGCACGGGATCGTGATGATCCTGGACGAGGTCATGACCGGCTTCGGGCGCACCGGCTACTGGTTCGGCTGCGAGGGCTTCGGCGTCACCCCGGACCTGATGACCTGCGCCAAGGGCATCACCAGCGGCATGGTTCCGCTCGGCGCCGTCGTGATCTCGCGCAAGATCGCCGATGCCTTCCAGGACCGGGTCTTCTACGGCGGCCTGACCTACTCCGGCCATCCGCTGGCCTGCGCCGCGGGGCTGGCGGCGGTCACGGCGATGAAGGAGGAGGGCGTCGTCGAGAACGCCAAGATGATCGGCGACGAGGTCCTCGGCCCCGGCCTGCGTGAGCTCATGGAGAAGCATCCCTCGATCGGCCACGTGCGCGGGCGCGGCTGCTTCTGGGGCATCGAACTGGTCAAGAACCGTGAGACGCGGGAGATGCTCGTCCCGTTCAACGCCTCGGGGGCAGAAATGGGGCCGGTCGGAGAGTTGGGCCGCGCGGCGATGAACCGCGGGCTCTCGCTGATGATCCACTGGAACGTCATCATGATCGCTCCGCCGCTGATCATCACCCCGGACGAGGCCCGGCGCGGCCTCGCCATCCTCGACGAGGTGCTGGAGATCACCGACCGGGCCGTCAGCTAGTCATGTCAGCACCAGGGGCGACGCGCGTCGCCCCTGGTATCCGGCGGTCGAGAAGCGCGGGCGTCGTCACTGACGCCCGCGCTCGTTCTTGGCGGATGCGGCTAATTGCCGGTTGTCGTGCCCTCCTGAACAGCCCGTGTCTCATCCTGAGCGCAGCGAAGGATCTCGCAGTGGGGTGGCTGCACTCGCCAGAGATCCTTCGCTGCGCTCAGGATGACACGCACCGCTTAGAATCACATGCACCGCTCAGGATGTCGTACCAGAGCGCCTACCCGCGTTGGCTGTGACGGGTACCGGCCCCGCTGTACTGCGCCTTAACGCACTTCTCATGATTCATTGTGATCCGATACCTTGACACAGAACGAGTCATGTTGTATTAACTGAGGTGGATAGCGGCCGATGGCCGGCCGCAGAGCAAACGGCAGGTTGAACAGTATGGATCAGGAGGTGAGGTGCACATGATGGTGCGCTGGAGCCCGATGATCGAGGTCGCTCGACTGTTCAACGAGGTTGATCGCCTGCTCGACGAAGTGACCAGCACCATGATGAACCGGAACGGGCTGACGTCGGTGACGACGATCCGCCCGGCGGTGGATCTGTACGACAACGGCGACGCGCTTGTGCTCAGGGCGCTGGTGCCGGGTGCGCAGCCCGGGTCGCTGGACGTGCAAATCGAGCAGAACACGGTGCGCATCAAGGGTCGCTTCGGCGCTGAGGTCGACGAGGACGAGGCCAAGGGTTGGACCTGGTACCGCCGGGAGATCGGCAGTGGCGAGTTCTCCCACACCATGACCCTGCCGGTGCCGGTGGACAGCGAGCGCGCTGAGGCGTCGTACCACGACGGCATCTTGACCCTGACGATGCCCAAGGCGGAGCAGGCCCGGGCGCGCAAGATCGAGGTCCGCACGCCGAAGGCGCTCGCCAGCAGCGTCAACTAGCGATCGACCCAGCAGGCGAAAAAACCCGCCCGGGTGATCCGGGCGGGTTTGTGTTTTCGCGTGCGCCGAGGGCTACAGGCTCCGTCCCTTCAACCCCGCGAAGGCACGACGCCCGGCATACTCGGCCTGCGTGCCGAGCTCTTCCTCGATCCGCAGCAGTTGGTTGTACTTCTCCACCCGGTCCATGCGCGACGGCGCGCCGGTCTTGATCTGACCAGCGTTCGTCGCCACCGCCAGGTCCGCGACGAAGGAGTCGGCCGTCTCGCCGCTGCGGTGCGAGATGACGGCCGTGTAGCCCGCCCGGTGCGCCATCGCGATCGCGTCGAACGTCTCCGAGAGGGTGCCGATCTGGTTCACCTTGACGAGGATCGAGTTCCCGACGCCCAGCTCGATGCCCCGGGCCAGGCGCTGCGTGTTGGTCACGAAGAGGTCATCCCCGACAAGCTGCACGCGGTCACCCAGGCGCCGGGTCAGCTCGGCCCAGCCGTCCCAGTCGTCCTCGGACAGGCCGTCCTCGATCGAGATGATCGGGTAGCGATCGACCCACTCCGCCCAAAAATCCACCATCTCGGCGGTGGTGAGGGTCCGCCCCTCGCCGCGCAGGACGTAGCGACCGTCCTGGTACAGCTCGGTCGACGCCGGGTCGAGCGCGAGCAAGACATCCTCGCCCGGGCGATACCCGGCCTGCTCGATCGCCTGGGTGATATACGCCAGCGCCTCCTGATTGCTCTTCAGACTCGGCGCGTACCCTCCTTCGTCACCCACGCCGGTGGCGTACCCGGCGCTGGCGAGCACCTTCTTGAGCGTGTGGAAGATCTCCGCGCCCCAGCGGAGCCCCTCGCGGAAGCTGGGGGCACCGACCGGCATGACCATGAACTCCTGCATATCCACGGTGGAGCCCTCGGCGTGCTTGCCGCCGTTGAGGATGTTCATCATGGGCACCGGCAGCACGTGCGCCGACGGCCCGCCGAGGTACTGGTAGAGGGGCAGCCCGGCCGCCGCGGCGGCGGCCCGCGCCGTCGCCAGCGACACACCCAGGATCGCATTGGCACCGAGGCGCGACTTGTTCGGCGTCCCGTCCAGCTCGATCATCGCCAGGTCGATCGCCCGCTGATCCCGAGCGTCCATCCCGAGCAGCACCCCGGCGATCGGTCCATTCACGTTGTCAACCGCAGTGCGGACGCCCTTGCCGCCGTAGCGCTGGTCCTTATCGCGCAGCTCCACCGCCTCGTACGCCCCGGTCGATGCACCCGAGGGCACTGCGGCCCGGCCCCACGCACCGCCGGCCAGGCGCACGTCCACCTCGACCGTCGGGTTCCCGCGCGAGTCAAGGATCTCGCGCGCGTGCACCGCCTCGATCGTCGTGCTTGCCATGCGGAATTCTCCTTCTCTCCTGTGTGCCACGCTCCAGCCAACAGCCGGAGGGCATTATAGGCCAGGCCCACCCGTATCCCGTCGCCGCCGCAAGCGCCGGGCCTTAGCGCCACCCAGCGGTGATTGCATGGAGTGTGACGAATGAGCGTGCTCCACCGGAGCCGACCCCGTCGCCTGATCGCTGTCATCCTGAGCGGAGCCGGGGCCGGCGGCCAGCCGCCCCCGGCGCAGCGAAGGATCTCTCCGCGGCGTGGCCGATCCGACGCGAGATCCTTCGCTGCGCTCAGGATGGCAGCAGCGCGGGAGCGGGTGGCAGGTAGACGAGATTAGTTCGCCAAACTCCATGCTATACTGAGCACGACAATCGATCTCGGGAACGGCGACGATGGAGAGGAGTACCCGCGTCGAAGCCGGCAGGGAGGGGAAGCCGTAGACTGAAAGCTTCCCTCGGGAGAAGCGCGGGGAAGTTCGCTCCGGAGCCGAGCGGTGAACGGTGGGCCCACGCGTCCACCCAGTAGTCGCCTCTGGTCGCTCCCCATTATCGGAGCAGGTGCTGCCGCCGCGAGCGGCGCGCCACTGAGATCGCCGGCGCTGCCGGTGAAACAGGGTGGTACCGCGTGGAGACCCCTCGCCCCTGGGCGACGGGGTTTTTTTCTTGCCGCAGGCAGCCACGGGGGGAGGTTGAGCGGTGAACGACGAGCTGGAACAGATTCGTCAGCGAGCGGAACAGGATCTGACCGCCGCGAGCGACAGCCAGGCGCTGGCGGCCTGGTACGCGCAGTACCTCGGCCGCAAGGGCGAGGTGACCTCGCTCACGCGCCGCCTCGGCGCGCTGCCGCCCGAGGAGCGCCCGGCCTTCGGTCAGGCGGTCAACGCCCTGAAGACCGCGCTGCAGGAGTCCTTCGACCGGCGGCAAGAAGAGGTGCGTCGCGCCGAGCTCACCCAGCGCCTGGAGGCCGAGGCGGTCGACGTCACCCTGCCCGGCCGCGCGCCGGACATCGGCACGCTGCACCCGGTGACCCAGATGATTCGCGAGGTAACCGACATCTTCGCTCACCTCGGATTCCAGACGGTCGAGGGACCAGAGGTCGAGGACGCCTACTACGCGTTCGACGCGCTCAACATCCCGAAGGAACACCCAGCGCGCGACGTGTGGGACACGATCTTCATCCAGAGCGCCTCGCGCGAGATCGTGCTGCGCCCCCACACCTCGCCGATGCAGATCCGGACCATGGAGCAAAGCACGCCTCCGGTGCGCGTCGTCGTCCCCGGCCGCTGCTACCGGTACGAGGCACTCGACGCCACCCACGAATGGCACTTCCACCAGATCGAGGGGCTGGCCGTCGACGAGCGCATCACCATGAGCGACCTGAAGGGCGTCCTGGCCGAGTTCGCCCGCCAGATCTTCGGGCGCGAGCGCAAGGTCCGCTTCCGCTGCGACTACTTCCCCTTCGTCGAGCCTGGCGTCGACTTCGCCATCGACTGCATGGTGTGCAAGGGCGTGGGCTGCCGGGTGTGCAAGGGCACCGGTTGGATCGAGATCCTGGGCGCCGGGATGGTCCACCCGAACCTGCTCATCAACGTCGGCTACGACCCGGACCGCTACACCGGCTTCGCCTTCGGCATGGGCGTCGAACGGCTGGTCATGCTCAAGTACGGGGTGCAGGACATCCGCGCCTTCTACCAGGGCGACGTTCGCTTCCTGGCGCAGTTCAACCGCGCGGCGGCGTGAGGTACGGGTCGAGAGGGGGGTGATGAGCGCATGAAGGTTCCCGTCCGTTGGCTGAAGGAGTTGGTGCCGAACGACTTGCCGCCGGCTGAGATCGCGCAGCGCCTCACCATGGCCGGCCTCGAAGCCGAGGGGATCAGCGAAATCGGCGCCACCTGGGACCGCGTCTACGTCGGCGTCGTGGAGCGGGTGGAGCCGCACCCGAATGCCGACCGCCTGGTGCTGGCGACGGTCAATGCCGGCGAGCACCACCTGACGGTCGTCACCGGCGCACCCAACATCCGCGAGGGTCAGAAGGTTCCCCTGGCGCTGACCGGCGCCCGCCTGATCGACGGCTACTCCGACGAGTTCCGGATGATCACGCTCAAGCCGAGCACCATCCGCGGCGTCCGCTCCGAGGGCATGGTCTGCTCGGAGAAGGAGCTGGGACTCTCGGACGAGCACGAGGGCATCCTGGTTCTCGATCCCGACGCCCCGGTCGGCGTACCACTCCGGGACTACCTGGGCGAGTCGGTCATTGAGTTCGAAATCACGCCGAACCTGGTGCACGCCTTCTCCATGGTCGGGATCGCTCGGGAGTTGGGAGCGTTGATCGACGCCCCGGTGCTCCTGCCGGAGCTGGCAGATCTTGAGGCCGTGCCGCGCGACCCAGGCCTGGTCACGGTGGAGGCGCCGGACCTTTGCCCGCGCTACGTCGGTGTCGTGATCGAGAACGTCCGGGTCGAGCCGTCGCCCGAGTGGCTGCAGCGACGACTGGCATCCGCGGGCGTCCGCCCGATCTCGAACATCGTCGACATCACCAACTACGTCATGCTGGAGTGGGGTCAGCCGCTCCACGCTTTCGACCGGCGTTTCCTCCACGAGGGCCGCATCGTCGTGCGCCGGGCGCGCCCGGGCGAGCGGATTGAGACGCTCGACCACGTCGATCGCGAGTTGACGCCCGACATGCTGGTGATCGCCGACGCCGACCGGGCCGTGGCCATCGCCGGGGTGATGGGCGGCCTCGACTCCGAGATCCGCGATGACACCACGACCATCCTGCTGGAGGCGGCCAACTTCAACATGCTCAACATCCGGCACACCGCGCGGGCCCAGCGGCTGCGGACAGAGGCCTCGTCCCGCTTCGAGCGCGGCCTGGACCCGAATCTGGTCTGGACCGCCACCCAGCGCGCGGTGGCGCTCATCCTCCAGCTCAACCCCGAGGCCCGCGTCACCGTTCTGGCCGACGCTTACGCCGAGCCACGCTACCCGAAGACCGTCGTCATGCCGCGCGCCGAGATCCCGCGCCTGCTGGGGATCGACTACCCCGACGAGGTGGTCCTCGACGTGCTGAGCCGGTTGGAGCTCCAGCCGGAGATCCGCGACGTCGATGGCGTCCGCTCCGTCGTCGTGCAGGTGCCGACCTACCGGAGCGACATCAACATCCCAGCCGATGTGGTTGAGGAGGTCGCACGCATCGTCGGCTACGAGTCGCTGCCGGAGACCCTCCCCTGGGGCCAGACGCCGCACGTCACGCGCGACCCGATGCGGCGACTGATCGCCGACACGCAGGATCTGCTGGTCGCTGCCGGCATGACCGAGATCATCACCTACCCGATGGTGAGCGACGACGACTTGCGGGCACTCGCCCCGGGTGCCGAGGCCGCGCCTGACCGCTACGGCTTCTTCGCGCGGCCGGAGCTCGATCTGGTAACGGCGCGCAACCCGCTGCGCTCCGAGTGGACCATGATGCGGCCGACGCTGTTGCCGGCCTGGCTCAAGAACGTGGCCGAGAACCTGAAGCACTCGCCCGGCGTCGCCGTCTTCGAAACCGGGCGGGTCTATCTGCCGCGCGGGGTCGACGAGTTGCCCGACGAGCGCCCCACCCTCTGCCTCGGCTTCGCCGGGGAGCGCCACGCGGCGGACCTCTACCATCGGGCCCGGCCGGTGGACTACTTCGACGTCAAGGGCGTCGTCGATGCGCTCCTCCCCCGCCTTGGCGCGGTCGACATCGTCGTGCGGCCGATCACGCACCCCAGCCTGCACCCCGGCCGCGCGGCCGAGATCACGGTCAAACGCCAGCCGGTCGGCATCATGGGCGAGGTCCATCCGGTGGTGGCGGAGCAGTTCGGCATCCCGGCGGGACAGCGCGTCGCGGTGGCGGAGATCGACTTGAAGGCGCTCTTCGACACCGGCCTGAGCGACGTGGAGCTGCGCCCCGTGTCGCGCTATCAGCCGGTGGAGCAGGACTTCGCGGTGGTAGTCGATGAGGCCGTCCCAGCCGACGCGGTGGAAGCGGCGCTCCGTGCCGGCGCCGGCCCGTTGGCGACATCCGTGCGCCTGTTCGACATCTACCGCGGCCCGGCGATCGATGCGGGCAAGAAGAGCCTCGCCTACCGGGTGACTCTGTCGGCCCCGGACCGGGAGCTCTCGGAGAACGAGATCCAGCGCATCCGCGGCCGCATCGAGCGCCAGCTCGCGCGCCAGGTGTCCGGCACCCTCCGGGGTTAGCGACGCAGGCTTACCGGCCGGAGCCGGGATCCCGGCTCCGGCCCCCTCAATACCCCAGGAGCGAGGGTGTCGTGCCCGTCCCTACCGCTCGGACCTGCCGCCAAACAGCACCGCCAGCCCCAGGCCGATCAGCAGGATCGGCCAGACGTAGACGACCCGGAAGTCGATCGTGCCCAGGCGGTCGAGCAGGAACAGCCCGCCCAACACGATAAAGACGAGGCCGCTGATCACCGCGCCTCGGTCCACACCCTGCTCCATCATCGGCTCACCTCGATGTTCCCGACACCGACGCTCAGATCGAGCAGCAGGCGCCGCGACGCGGCGTCATACCCATCCGACACATAGGTTTCCTCGACATCTGCACCCGAGTAGCGTCGCTCAAAGACGTCGGCGTTGCCCGCGCCGATCTGGATGTCGGCCCGCACCGCCACATCGTCCGGAACCCGCAGGACAAGCTCCCCGATCCCCACGCTGGCCACGATGCGTGTCTCGCCAGCCTCGAAGTTCACCTGGCGCAGGTCGATCGTCTGCTTCCCGACCGTCAACGAGTACTCGCTGCTCAGGTCGGCCGCGGTCGTCGGGGTCACGGTGCGGTCGCCGACACCGCCGCTGAAGCTGATCGGGGTGATGGAGGTCAGCACCAGCGCCAGCGTCAGAACGACGCCGAGGAAGACCAATCCGCCGTGGTCCCGGCCGCGGGCCGTCACTACCAGCGCCGCGCCGACGAGGATCAGCGCCGAGGGCAGCAGCAGATCCCAGCCGAGGTCGAACACACCGATCGACCGGAGCAACCAGACCAGGCCGGCCACTACGAGGAGCAATCCGAGGGCAATCTGAGCCGCGGAGGGGCCGCCGCCCCCGTAGCGGCGCTCGCGCATTTCGACCGTCATCGCTGCATCCCCCGGAAGATCACCGCTGCGCCGATAGCGATCAGCACGAGCGCCCAGACCACCGTTGAGTCGAACCAGGGAAGAATCCGCTCGAACAGGATGATGGCGCCGAGCGCGACCAGGACGCCGCCCACGATCAGGCGCGCCGTGTCGGCGTTCGCGGACGGCGCCGCCCTTAGCGGTTCATCGGCATCCGCCTCCGGGATCACGATCCACGACACGAAGTACAGCAGGATGCCGGCGCCGCCGGCGAACACCAGCGCCACAAAGGCAAGGCGGAGCAAGATGGGATCGATCCCGAGGTAGTGGCCCAGGCCGCCACAGACCCCGGCGACAACGCGGTCGGTCCGGCTGCGACGCAGCAGCCGTTGCTGACCCGACCCGAGCGCGTCCGATGCACCTGGGACGTACGCGCCACGTTCCTCTCCGGGTTCATCTCGATGCTGCGCTGTCATGGCAACTCCTCTCGCGGCAATCGAGCCTCAATGGGACGGTATATGACGCTGCATCGCAAGCGCATCGATTGATCCCGCGCAGTACAACACTCACGTCACAATCGTTCTGCGCTCCGCAGCCACCGCATCCCTCATTCCGAGATTCGCCCATTCGGGACGAAGGAACGCCGCTCTCCTGGACAGGGAGCGCCCCGTCCGACCGGCCCAGGCCTGTGTGATAGACTCGACCAGCGGAATTCCCGCGGCTTCCCGCGGCCGGAATGTCGCGCCCGGCCGCGCTGCCGCGCCGAGCGAGTGAGGCAGCAGCCATTGAACGACCAACGACCCTCTCCCCGCGCCAGCCGCGCCGCGATCGAGCGCCTGCGCGGTATGGTCGACGTCGATCCCAGCCGGTACCAGGCCCGTCGCGTGGCGCTGGAACGCATCCTCGAGACGTTCGACCGCCACGGCTACCGCCCGATCGAGACGCCGGTCGTTGAGCCGACCGAGCTTTTCCTCCGGAAGTCCGGCGGCGAGCGGGTCGCGCAGATGTATGCGTTCCACTACCGCGACCGGGAGATCGCTCTGCGCCCGGAGCACACCGCCTCCGTGCTCCGCATGTACGCCGACAGCATGCAGGGGGAGCCGTTGCCGCTTCGCCTCAGCTACGCCGGGCCGGTCTTCCGCTACGAAAAGCCGCAGGCGGGACGAACCCGCCAGTTCACCGAGGTGGGCTGCGAGCTGCTGGGCGCGGAGGGGCCCGTCGCCGACGCCGAGGTCATTCACCTGGCGCTGGAAGGGCTCCGGGCCGCCGGAGTCGAGGGCCGCCTGGTCCTGGGACACATCGGCATCGTGCTCGACTTCCTCAACCGCCTGCCGCTGCGGCAGCGTGCCCGCGACTGGCTCGTCTGGAGCATGGAGCGGCTGCGCAAGGGCCAGGAGGTCGATTTGGAGGCTGCGCTGGCGGGCCTGGTGGCGGGCGACCCCCTCGCCAGCATCTTCACCGAGATGAGCGACACCCTGCACGACATCCCGCCGGACCGGCTCGAGGGTTGGATCCTGGCGGTGCTCCGGGAGGTCGGTGTCCAGGTGCAGGGCGGCACCCGCACGCCGGAGGAGATCGTCGCCGGGTTGATCGCCAAGATGAACCGGCAGAGCGACGCCGCCGACGTGCGCCGAGCCTTCGACTTCGTGCGCGAGCTGGCCGCGATTCAAGGCCCGCCGGGCGAAGTCCTCCCTGCGGTGCGCGCCCTCACCCGGCGGCACGGGCTGCACGACGAGCCGATCGCACGTCTGGAAGAAGTCCTCGACCTGCTCGCCGCCTACGGGCACGCCGTCGATACCATTGAGCTGAGCCTCGGCCTCGGCCGGGGGCTCCACTACTACACCGGCATGCTGTTCGAGATCTATGCGCCGGATCGCCCGGGGCTCCAGCTCTGCGGCGGCGGGCGCTACGACGACCTGGCGCAGATGCTCGGGACGCGCCAACCGCTCCCGGCCTGCGGCTTCTCGTACGGCCTGGAACGGGTCGTCGAGGTGGCCGGGATCACCGCCGAGCCCCCTGCTCCCGAGGTTCTGGTGGTCCCCAGCAGCAGCGCCGCCAGCGCCGCCGCGATCCGGGTGAGCGAGCGGCTCCGCGCGGAGGGGCGGCGGGTCGAGATCGACGTCCGCGGCCGGTCGGTGCACGCCAGTCGCAAGTATGCGCTGCGGCGGGGTATCGCGGAGGTGATGGTGGTCGACGAGACCGGCGGCGTGACCGTCGAGCCGGCGTCCCGGCACGAGGGTACGGTCGCGGCGACGGAGGGGGACGATGACTGAGCCGCTGCGACTCGCCCTCAGCTCCAAGGGCGCCTACGAGGGCGCTACCATGCAGTTCCTGGAGCGCGCCGGACTTTCCGTGTGGCGGCCGAACCCGCGGCAGTACGTCGGGCGCATCAGCGGGCTGCCGAACGTCGAGGTGCTGTTCCAGCGCACGGAGGATATCGTCCACAAGGTCGTCGACGGAAGCGCCGACCTCGGCATCACCGGCTACGACCTGGTGGCCGAGCACGGCGGCGACGCGCCCAACCTGCACGTCGTGATCGAGGATTTGGGTTTCCGCCGCTGTGAGCTGGTCCTGGCCGTGCCCGAGGGGTGGCTCGACATTACGACCGTCGCCGACCTGGCCGACCTCTCGGTCGACCTGCGCCGCACCGGTCGCACCCTGCGCGTGGCGACCAAGTTCCCGAACCTGACGCGCGACTTCCTCTACCGCCACGGGGTCAACTACTTCTCGCTGGTCGACGCCCACGGCGCGCTCGAAGCCGCCCCGACCCTGGGCTACGCCGACATCATCGCCGACCTGAGCGAAACCGGGGTGACCCTGCGCGACAACCGCCTCCGCGTGCTCGACGGCGGGGTGATCCTGCGTGCCCAGGCCTGCCTGATCGCCTCGCGGCGGACGCTGCGGGACCAGCCGGACAAGCTCGAAGCGGCACGCACGATCATCGAGTTGTGCGAGGCGCGGCTTCGAACGCGCCAGTTCCGCCTCATCACTGCCAACGTGCAGGGGGAGTCGGCCGAGGCGGTGGCCCGGCACGTCATCAGCCAGATGGAGACGGCGGGCGAGCAGGGGCCGACCATCGCCGACATCTACCCCAAGCACGGCACCGTCGACGGCGGCCCGCGCTGGTTCGGCGTCACGATCATCGTGCCCGCGCACCTGCTGCTGCCCGCGGTTGACCACCTGCGCCGCGCGGGCAGCAGCGGTATCACCGTTACGTCGCCGGACTACGTCTTCGACGCCTGCTCGCCGGCCTACGAGCGTTTGCTGCGTTCCCTGGAGGAGTGTCGATGACCAGCACCGTGACCGTCCGCGTGCTGCACGACCCTGTCGCCGCGCGGGAGTTCCTGCTGCGGCAGCGCCGCCTGGAGGCGACCGAGCTCCCGGAGCGGGTGCGGGCCGGGATTCGCACGATCTTCGGCGCCGACCTCACGGCGGGGGAAGTGGTGGACCGAATTATCGCCGATGTCCGCCAGGACGGGGATGCAGCCCTGCGCCGCTACACACGCCTCCTCGACGGCGCAGAGCTTGACCGCCTGGAGGTCGCGCCGGAGGAGATCGCGGAGGCCATCGCTGCCGTGCCCGCTGATGTTCTGGAGGCGCTGCGCTTCGCTCGCGATCGGATCGACGCCTTCCACCGCCGCCAGCTTCGCTCCTCCTGGATGCACTTCGACGAGGACGGTGCGCTCGGGCAAATCCTCCGGCCGCTGGAGCGGGTCGGGATCTACACCCCTGGAGGCCGGGCGCCCTACCCCTCTTCGCTCCTGATGTCCGCCGTGCCCGCCCGTGTGGCGGGTGTCGAGGAGATCATCGTCTGCGCCCCGCCCGAGCGAGACGGCCGCATCTCGCCGCTGATCCTTGCGGCAGCCGACATCGCCGGGGTCGATCGGGTCTTCAAGGTCGGCGGGGCGCAGGCCATCGCGGCGATGGCGTACGGCACCGAAAGCGTGCCGCGCGTCGACAAGATCCTTGGTCCCGGCAACATCTTCGTGGTGCTGGCGAAGCGGCGCGTCTACGGCGAGGTCGATATCGACCAGCTTCCGGGACCGACCGAAACGCTTCTGATCGCCGATGAGAGCGCTGACCCGGCGCTGTGCGCCGCCGACCTGCTGGCCCAGGCCGAGCACGACCCGCTCGCGAGCCCGATCCTGCTCACGACCTCGGCTCAACTTGCCGAGGCGGTGAAGCAGGAGCTGGCTTCCCAGCTCCCGACACTGGAGCGGGCCGAGATCGCCGGCGAGGCGCTGGCGAACAACGGACTGATCGCGGTCGTGCCGGACCTTCCCACCGCGTTCGACCTGGCCAACGCCTACGCCCCGGAGCACCTCTGCCTGCTCCTGGCCGAGCCGTGGGCGCACCTCGACAAGGTGCGGCACGCCGGTGGGGTCTTCCTCGGTGAGTCGTCGCCCGAGGTCCTGGGCGACTACACCGCCGGGCCGAGCCACGTCATGCCGACCGGGCAGACCGCTCGATTCTCCTCGCCGATCAACGTCGAGGAGTTCCTGAAGATCATCAGCGTCGTCGGAATCAACCGTGAGGGGCTTACGCGACTCGGCCCCGCGGCCGTCACCCTGGCCCGCGCCGAGGGTCTGACCGCCCACGCACGCGCCATCGAGCGCCGCCTGGGGACATAGCGGGGATGTGGCGGCGCGCTACTGCGCCCCCCGCACTGTCCCATCCTCCTCGTCCGATCCGGACAGCGCCCGCTCGGTGCCGATGCCGCGCAGCAGCACATCGACCAGCAGTTCGTCCTCGCCCGGCTTTGGCTGCCGCCGAATATGCCCACGCTGGCCGAGGCCCATGACCATGCCGACGAACATCGCGGTAACCGGCTCCACGTCCATCGGCCGCATCTCTCCGGCCGCGATCGCGCGCCGGAACAGTCCGTCGAGTGCCGCCTCCGGCGTCGGATGCTCGGTGAAGATCTCCTGTTCGACCTCCGGCGGCAGGTGGCGGTGCACATCCTCAAGCAGGGACATGGAGACGGTCGTCACCGACTCGCGCACGAAGCGGGCAATGGCCTCGAGGGTCGCACGGAGCGGCTGACCGCTCTCAGCGATCGCGATGATCCCGGCCCAGAAGTCGTTGATCGCCCGGCGCACCACCTCCGCGAACAGCTCCTCCTTGCTGCGGAAGTGGTAATAGAGGGCGGCCTTGGTGATGCCCATTGCATCCGCGATCTCCTGCATCGAGACATCGGCATAGCCCCGAGCAGCGAATCGTTCCGCCGCCACCTCCAGGATGCGCTCCCGGGTCTCGCCACGCGCCGGCGGCACCGGCGCGTGTGGTGCACCACTTGACACAGGGTCTCCTCCGTGCTAACTTACCGACCGGTTGGTAAGTACTTACCGTCCGGTCAGTAGGATTGTAGCACGCCCGCCCCCGCGGGTCGATCTGTGACAGGAGACACCGCCTATGGGTGCACACTCGCCAGCAATCCTCGCCCGCGGCGTCGTCAAGCGCTTCGGCACCACCCAGGCCCTCGCCGGACTGGATTTGACTGCTGAGCCGGGTACGATCCTCGGTGTCCTCGGTCCGAACGGCGCCGGAAAGACGACCGCCGTCCGCATCCTGACCACCCTGCTCCGGCCGGATGCCGGTCGCGTCGAAGTAGCCGGGTTCGACGTCGTGCGGCAGCCGGACCAGGTCCGGACCCGCATCGGCCTGGCCGGTCAGTACGCCACGGTCGATGAGCTCCTCTCCGGCCGGGAAAACCTGGTCATGGTCGGGCGGCTCTTCCACCTGCCGCGCGCGGAGGCGCGCCGGCGTGCCGACGCGCTGCTCGAACGATTCGGCCTGACCGATGTGGCCCATCGCCCGGTCAAGACTTACTCCGGCGGCATGCGCCGGCGGCTGGACCTCGCGGCCAGTCTCGTCACCGAGCCGCAGGTCCTCGTCCTAGATGAGCCGACCACCGGCCTCGATCCCCGCAGCCGGCTGACGCTGTGGGAGATCATCCGCGAGCAGGCGGCGCGCGGCGCCACCGTGCTGCTCACCACGCAGTACCTCGATGAGGCCGATCAACTCGCCGACACCATCGTGGTGATCGACCACGGGCGAGTCATCGCCTCGGGGACCGCCGACGAGCTGAAGGATCAGGTCGGCGGCGACCGCCTCGACGTGACCGTTGCAGCGGAGAGCGATCTCGAGGACGCGGTCCGCGCGCTGGAGCGGCACGCCACCGGCCCCGCCCACGTCGACGTCGCGCAGCGACAGGTGAGCGTCCCGATCCGCAACGTCCCCGGTCTGCTCGCCGCCGTGGTGCGCGACCTCGATGCTCGGAACGTGCGCCCGCTCGACTTCCGGCTGCGGCGGCCCACCCTGGATGACGTCTTCCTGGCCCTGACCAGTGCCCCGGCTGGGCCTGCCGGGGACGAGTGCGAGGAGGCCGCATGAACACCACAGCAATGACCGTCGATCCCGTGCCGGTGTACCGCCGGTTGTACTGGGCACTCGCCGATGCCTGGGTCGTCACCCGGCGGCACCTGCTGCACATCCCGCAGCAGCACGAGCAGTGGATCTCCGCCACCGTGCAGCCCATCATCTTCGTGCTGCTCTTCCGCTACGTCTTCGGCGGTGCGATCGTGACGCCGGAAGCGTCCTACATCAACTTCCTGATGGCCGGGATCTTCGTCCAGTCGGTCGTCATGGAGGGGATGACGGGCGGCATCGGCCTCGCTCACGACCTGAAGCGCGGCATCATCGACCGCTTCCGCACTCTGCCGATGGCGCCCTCCGCGGTGCTGGCCGGTCCGATCGTCGCGGACACGCTGCGCAACCTGTTCATCATCGGGGTGATGCTCGCGCTGGGGCTCGCGGTCGGATTCCGGCCGGAGGCAAGCGCCCTCGCCTGGTGCGGGGCCATCGGCCTCCTCCTCGCCACCAGCTTCGCCGTCTCCTGGATCGGCTCCGTCGTGGCGCTGCTCGTTCGGGATCCGGAGGCGGTGCAGGTCATGGCGTTCGTGGTGATGATGCCGCTCGCCTTCGCCAGCAGCGCGTTCGTGCCGGTGGAGACGATGCCGAGCTGGCTCCAGCCGATCGTGCGTCATCAGCCGGTGACCGTCATCGTCGACGCGGTGCGGGGCCTCCTGCTCGCCCACACGACCGGCGCCGCGCCCTGGCAGGCCCTGGCCTGGTGCGCGGGCATCGTCGCCGTCTGTGCGCCGCTGTCGGTGGTGCTGTACCGCCGGCTGGCCCGCGAGTAGTGGGCCATGCGCCGGTCTGGCTGGCCCGGCGGTCGGCCAGCCCGGCGCCTTCCCGGATCACTCCCCTCAGGAGCGGGCAAGCGACTGCAACGCCGCGTAGACGCGCTCTTCGACGGTCTGTCCCTCGCGACGTTCGACGCGAGCCAGGGCGTCGCGAGCCTCGGGCGCGGTATAGCCGAGTGCCATGAGCGCCTCCATCGCCTCAGCGTCGGCCGCCGCGAGGGCCTGCCCTTGCATGCCGGCCGGTTCGGGCAGCTTGCCGCGAAGCTCCAGGATGATCCGGCTGGCGGTCTTCCTACCGATGCCCGGCACCCGGCTGAGGGAGGCGATGTCCTCCGACTCGATGACCCGGTGCACCTCCTCCGGCCGGGCACTCGAGAGGATGTTCAGCGCCACCCGTGGCCCGACGCCGGTCACGCTCATGAGCAACTCGAAGAGCTGCAACTCTTCCGGCGTGCTGAAGCCGTAGAGCGTGATGTCGTCCTCGCGCACGCGGAGGTGCGTGTAGAGCTCGGCGTGGTCGCCAACCTCACCGAGGTCGTCGACGGTCGTCTGCGACGTGAGCACGCGGATGATGAGCCCATGGAGGTCGATGAGCACGATCCCCGGGTACTTGGCGTGGATCGGACCCCGAACGCCACTGATCATTGGGCATCCCCGCCGGGGAGGTTGTAGACACGGATCGCGTTGCCGCCGAGCACGGGGCCCACCTCCTCCTCGCGCAGGTTCGCATCGCGCACCCGCCGCAGGAAGCGATCCTGCCGCAGCACCGGATAGTCCGACGCCATCAGCACGCGCTCAGGTCCGACGATGTCCAGCACCGTCCGGAAGACATCGAAGCGGTACAGGTACGTCGACGCGGCCGAGTCGTACGCCACGTTGCGCGCCAGCGACGCGACCTCCGGCATCAATTCGTAGAAGGGCAGTCCGCCACCCCAGTGCGCCGCGACCACCCGGAGATCGGGATAGGCCGCCAGGAAGTGGACGAGCTTCTCCGGCGTCGCGGTGCCCTTGCCAGGGTAGATATGCCCCACCGGCTCGCTGACGTGGAACATCACCGGACGGTCGTGCTGCACACAGACGTCGACCAGCGCGGCCAGCGGTTCCGGCTCGCGGAAGTCAAACCCCTGCGCGTCGGCATTCAACTCCCCGATCCCGACGGCGCCGAGGGCGAAGCAGCGGGCGGCCTCCTCGGCGGCGTTGGGCGCGGTCGGCACCACCGTCGCCAGCCAGCTCAACCGGTCGGGGTACGTCGCGGCGGCCGCCGCCATGTAGTCGTTGTGCATCCGGCAGAGGGCCGGGTCGCGCCACGGGAACCCGGCGATGATGGAACGGTCGATCCCCGCGGCGTCCATGCTGGCGATCAGGTCCTCGGCAGTCACCAGCGCCGCGCGCGGGTTTGAATAGAGGTGCTCAAACCAGGGATCACGCGCTACGTATGCCGCACGGTCCCGGCAGATCTCCGGGGAAAAGACGTGCGTGTGCGCGTCGACGACCACCACCGACGGCCACTCCCATGCCCGCGGCATCCGTGCGGGCGGGGCCGGCGCTCCTAGGCCCCGCCACCCATGAACAGGATGACCGCGACGATCGCGATGAAGACGAGGAGGCCGATCAGCACCAGCACCGGGACCAGCCACGCAGCGCGCCCGGCGGCCTCCGCCTCCACCGGCTGCGGCTCCAGCGTCGCACCGGCCGGCATCATCCAGGCGACCACCGCACTCACGTTGTCGTTGGACGAACGCGCCAGTGCGGTCTGGACGAGCTCCCGCGCGGCCTGCTCGGGCGGTGAGCTGAGCACAATGCGCGCGAGATCCTCCTCCTCGACGTAGTCATGGACACCGTCGGTCGTCAGGACCAACCGGTCGTCCGCCAGCAAGCGGATCTCGAAGATATCGACATCGACGCGCGGCCGGTGTCCAAGCGCGCGGGTAATGATGTTGCGGTGCTGGCTTTCGCGCGCCTCCTGCTCGGTCATCGCGCCGGCTGCGACCTGCTCCGCCACCAGGGAGTGGTCCCGCGTGACCTGCGTCGCCCGGTTCGCCCGGATTAGGTAGGCACGGCTGTCGCCGACATTGCCGATCGTCAGGTCATTCCCCCGGATGACCGCGGCGACCAGCGTCGTGCCCATCATGTTCTCGTCGCCGTTGGCCGAGCCGTTTTGATAGATCAGCTCGTTGGCGTGGCGGAAGGCCTGCTTCAGGCGCTGCGGGACCTCAGTCGGGCCGATCTCCGACCCGTAGTAGTCCTCGCGCAGCGTATCGACCGCGATCTGTGCCGCGACTTCGCCCCGCTGGTAGCCGCCCATGCCGTCGGCGACGGCCAGGAGCACCCCGTGGCTCTGGGCCAACTCCCCTTCCGGATCGGCGACGAAGACGCTGTCCTCGTTTTCCTCCCGGACGGTCCCGGTGTCGGTCGCAGCACCGACCGCCACCCGCATTTCATCCACGTGATCGCGCCCTTACCCTCGGTACCGTTCTATTCCCCCGGAACTGCGAACATTCCCCGGTTCTGGCTGCGAAATCGTAGCACAGCGGAGCGTCCCTGGCCACGCTCGCCACTCCGCGTCCGTTCACGCGCCTATGTTACGATTGCGCTGTTTCGACGGTGCTCGGGATGGAGACACGAACAGATGCGATGGGTCCCACTGCTACGACTCATGCCGGTACTCCTCCTCATGGCGGGGCTGGTGCTCGCCTGCGGTGGGTCCGACGAGGAACCAACCTCGACACCCTCGCCCCAGAGCCTAATCGACGCCGCTGCGGCCCGGTTCAACGAGCTCGATTCGGCCCACTACACGTTGACGATCGACGGGGATGTCTACCTCGATTCGCAGGGGATGCTCGCTCTCCGCGGCGCTGAGGGCGACCTCCAGCGCCCCGACCGCGCCACCGCCAAGGCCGACATCGGCTTCGCCGGCACGACGCTCTCAGTGAACGTGGTCGCCCTGGGCCAGGAGCAGTACATGACCAACTTCCTGACCGGCCGGTGGGAGCGCGCCCCAGAGGATCTGGACTACAACCCGGCGGTGGTGTTCGACCCCGAGCGCGGCATCCCGGGCGTGCTCCGTGACACGCGCGACGTGACGCTGGTCGGTGAGGAAAACCTCGACGGCGCGGCGGCCTACCACCTGCGGGGCGTCGTCCCGCAAGCCGCGGTCGCGCCGATGACCGGCAACGCCTTCCAGGGCGACCCGATCGACTTCGACCTGTGGATCGACCGCGAGACATCCGACATTCGCAAGGTTGTGCTCCACGACACGGCCGCCGCGCAGGGAGCGACACCGGCGACATGGACCCTCGTCCTGAGCAAGCACAACGAGCCGGTCACCATCGAGAAGCCGGCGACCTAGCACCGGCAGCGGTCCCCGGCGCGCACAGCCCGGGGCGACTGCTCGTGCCGGTCCTGATCATCGTCGTCGTCGCTGCCCTGGACCTGACGGTCATCGCCCCGATCCTCCCCGCCGTCCTGGTCGACCTGCGCGTCAACACCGCGGAGGCCGACCGCTACGTGTGGATCGTCAGCGGCTACCTCCTGGCCTATACGCTCACGATTCCCCTGATGGGTCGGCTCTCTGATATCGTCGGCCGGCGAGCGACCTTCCTCGCAGCACTGGGCATCTTCCTTGCCGGCTCGGCGGCCTGCGCGGCCGCGCACACACTCCCAGCCATCATCGCCGCGCGAGTCGTCCAGGGCTTCGGCGGTGGCGCCATGGTGCCGGTCGCGATGGCGGTGGTCGGCGACCTGCTGCCTCCGGCACGGCGAGCGGGCGCACTCGGCGTCGTCGCCGCGGCCGATACGCTCGGCTGGGTGCTTGGGCCGCTCTGGGGAGCGGCCATCGAACAGCTCACCGGCGACTGGCGCTGGATCTTCCTCCTCAACCTGCCGATCGGCCTCACGGCCGGCGCGGTCCTGGTGGTGCGCTGGCGCGACCTGCCACTGGGAGGGCGCCAACACATGGCCCTCGACCTCCCCGGCGCGCTGCTCCTGGCAGTCGGCCTTCTGGGGTTGAGCCTGGGAGTGTCGGTCGGTGCCGAGCCGATGCCGGGAGGCGGCAGCCGCGCACTCGGGGCAGCGCCGAACCCCCTGGCCGCCTACCGCTTGCCGCTGGTCGTCGTCGGCATCGTCGCGCTGGCGCTGCTGGTCGTGGTCGAGCGGCGAGCCCGGCACCCGCTCATTCCCCTCGGCATCTTCCGTGAGCGCCTCTTCGCCGCCGCGAACGGGACGAACTTCCTCATCGGCGCGGCACTGATGGTGGCGATGGTGAACGTCCCGCTGCTGACCGCGCTCCTGGTCGAAGAGGACCGCGTCAGCCTCGTCAGTGCCGAGCTGCTGGGCGCCTTTTCGCTGGCGATGGGAATCGGTGCCCTGGCAGGCGGGCGCGTCGCGGAGCGCTTTGGCTACGTCGGGGTGACTCTGGCCGGCCTGCTCGTCGCCGCGGCCGGGTTCTGGCGCATGAGCGGGTGGGGCAACACGCTGGAGATGTCGCGCATGGGCCTCGACCTCGCGGTCACCGGGGTCGGTGTGGGCCTGGTCATCGCGCCCATCGCCGCGGCGGCCATCAACGCCGCGCGCCGTTCCGACCTCGGCATCGCCTCGGGACTCGTGATCGTCATGCGCCTGCTCGGCATGACCCTCGGCATCTCCGCGCTGACCGCCTGGGGCGTCAGCCGCTTGAACGAGGCGCTGACCAGCTTACCACCCGTCATCCAGCAACCGGGCGAATCGCTGGCCGACTACCTGGCGCGCCAGCAGCAAGTGGCGGTGGAGCAGGCCATCCCGGCGACCATCGAGGTCATCCGCGACACGTTCGGCGCCGCCGCCCTCATCTGCCTGCTGGCCATCCTCCCCGCGCTCTTCCTCTCCCAGCGCCCGCGCCGGGAGCGAGAGTGATACGTCATGCGTCATGCGTCATACGTCCCCCTCACCCCCGGCCCCTCTCCCACCAGGGGAGAGGGGAGTAGGACGGAACACGGAACACGCAATACACAATACCCATCCCGCATGACGGTTGACGCATGACGCATCACGCCTCCCCCAACGCCTCACGCAGCAACGCCATCGCCTCAGCAACCGGCCGCTCGGGAGTGAACACGGCCGACCCGGCAACGATGATGTCCGCGCCCGCGTCCACGACGCGCCGGATGTTGCTCGCCTTGATCCCCCCATCCACCTGGATGACCGCTCGCGCGCCGCGCTCGTCGATCATGCGCCGCAGCCGCTCGATCTTCCCCAGCGACGTCGGGATAAAGGTCTGCCCGCCGAAACCCGGGTTGACGCTCATCACCAGGACCAGATCGACGAACGGGAGGATCTCCTCGATCGCCGCGAGCGGCGTCGCCGGGTTCAATGCCACGCCAGCCTGGGCGCCGGCCTCGCGGATACGCTGCACCGTGCGGTGCAGGTGAATGCTGGCCTCCACATGGACCGTCACGATCCGCGCACCGGCCGCAACGAACTGGTCCACGTACCGCTCCGGCTCGACGATCATCAGGTGCACGTCGACCGGCAGACGTGTCACGTCTGCCACCGCCTCGACAACCGGGATCCCGATGGTGATATTGGGCACGAAGCGGCCGTCCATCACGTCCAGGTGGACGTAGTCGGCGCCCGCGGCCTCGATTGCGGCGACCGCGTCCGCCAGCCGCACGAGATCGGCCGTCAGCACCGACGGTGCGATCGCGACCCTGCGCCCCGCCCGCTGCTCCACCGCCATCGTCTCTTATTCCCTCCCGCGTTCAGCTCGCTCGACCGCCTGTCTTGGGGATTGTACCGGCCACGGGTGCACGCCGTGGTTCGGGCAGGCTTACCGCCGGTTCGGTAGACTTTCGTTGCGGTCCTTCGGGAACGCCGCGGCCACCGTCGCGATGCTCCAGGAGAGGCCACTGCGTACCGTGAACTGGCTCGACCTGATCATCGTCTTGATCGTACTCCTCGGCGCCGCGGTTGGTGTGCGCCGGGGCTTCTTCCGCGGCGCACTCGATGTGGTCCTGGTCGTCATCGGCCTGCTGGCCGGCGCGGTGGGCTACCGAGCCGCCAGCGACCTGCTCGCACGCCTCATCGGGGAGCGCGGAATCGTGCTCAACGTCGCGGGCTTCGCCCTGGTCGCGCTCGTCGTCCAGGGCATCCTCACCGCGATCGCGGGCATTACGCTGGGTCCGATCATCAGCGTCGTCCGCGGCATTCCCCCGGTCCGCTGGGTCGACGAGATACTGGGCCTGATCCCCGGCGCGATCAAGGGTTTGGTCGTCGCGACCTTGCTGGTGCTGCTGGCGACACTCATGTCGCTGGGGCCGATCACCGAGACGGGGCTTGAGCGCTCCCACCTGGCGTCGCCGCTGGTCGCCCGCTCGGCCCGCGTCCTGGCCTGGGCGCAGGGCCGTACGGGGCTCAATCTGGCCGACTTCACGGTCATCACGGAGCCGACGGGCGAGGCGGGCGTCCGGCTCCCGTTCCGCATCACGGAGGGTCTGGCGGTCAGCCCGTCCGACGAAGAGGAGATGCTGGCCATGCTGAACGCCGAGCGCGTCGCGGAGGGTCTGCCGCCGCTGGAGAGTGACCCGGCTCTGCAGGAAGTGGCGCGGGCGCATTCGAGTGAGATGTTCTCGCTCGGCTACTTCGCTCACGAATCGCCGGTATCCGGGTCACCGGCCGACCGCCTCCAGGCAGCGGGCATTCCGTTCAGTGTCGCCGGAGAGAACCTCGCCTACGCGCCGACCGTCGAAATCGCCCACCGGGGCCTGATGCAGAGTCCCGGCCATCGCGCCAACATCCTCTCACCGGAGTACACGCGGGTCGGCATCGGCGTCGTCAGCGCACCCACCGGTGGCAAGATGTTCACCCAGGTATTCGCAGCAGGCTGACAAAATTGTCAAGCCGGACACGCGGCAGACAACTCGCTTACAATAATCCGAGGCCGTCCCCGGTCTGGGAAGATGGGGACGGCATAGCCATGTGCAGGTGATGAGGGAGGGCGGAGCCGATGAACATCATTATCCCTGTCGCAGGTTTGGGCACGCGGCTACGTCCGCAGACGTGGAGTAAGCCGAAGCCACTGGTCAGCGTGGCGGGCAAACCAGTGCTCGGCCACGTGCTGGATCGCCTCCTCACGCTGCCGATTGATAAGGTTGTCTTCGTGACCGGCTATCTCGGCGACCAGATCGAGGACTACGTTCGCCAGAACTACCGCTTCGATGCGACCTTTGTCGAGCAAAAGGAACAGTTGGGCCAGTCCCACGCCATCATCCAGGCGCGGGGTGAGGTGACCGGTCCCACCCTTGTCGTCTTCCCGGACATGCTCTTCGAGGCGAACCTGGACCAGATCGCCGAGCTCACGGCCGATGGGGCTCTCTTCGTGAAGGAAGTCGACGACCCGCGCCGTTTCGGTGTGATCGAGGTCGAGAACGGGCGGATCACGCGGCTGGTCGAGAAGCCCGAGACCATGGTCTCCAACCTCGCGATCGTCGGGATCTACTACTTCCGCGCCGTCGAGGACCTGTTCGACGCGATCGACTACCAGATGGCCCACAACATCCAGACCAAGGGCGAGTACTTCCTGGCCGATGCCATCCAGCACATGATCGACCAGGGGACCCACTTCACCTACCTGCCGGTCACCGTCTGGGAGGATTGCGGCAACGCGAAAGCGCTGCTGAACACCAACCGCTACTTGTTGGAGCGCCTGGGTAACCATGTGCCCGACATCCCCGGCGCGGTCATCGTGCCGCCGGTGGTGATCGACCCGACCGCGACCATCCGCAACGCGGTCATCGGTCCCTACGCCAGCATCGGCGCGCGGGTCACGATCGACAACTCGATCGTGACCGACTCGATTGTGGACGAGGGTGCCGAGATCGAGACAGTCATGCTGACGCGCTCCATCGTCGGGCGCGACGCCTTCGTCCGCGGCTACTTCATGCAGGTGAACGTCGGCGACTCGTCCGACATCACCCTGGCCGGGGGCAACCACATTGAGGGAGTGCAGCCGCGTGACTGACCAGGAGACAACTACTGGCGCAGGCTGGCTCGAAGTCACAGTCGAAGCCGACGCCGAATCGGTGGAGGCGGTGGCGGACCTTTTCAGCCGCTATGCCTATAACCAGGGTGTGGTGATCGAAGAGCCGTTCGTCCAGCAACCCGACGGCGAAGACCTGGCGGTCGATCCCACCCGCCCGGTCCGCGTAAGCGCCTACCTCCCAAGGGACGAACGCCTCTCGGATAACCTCCAGCGCATCGCGGAGGGACTGTGGCACCTGCGGCAACTCGGCACCGTGGGCGAGATGCAGACCGCCGAGCGGCCCGAGGAGGACTGGGCCAACGCCTGGAAAGAGCACTTCCAGGTCACCCGGATCGGCCGCCGCTTCGTCATCCGCCCCTCGTGGCGCGAATACACGCCGGAACCGGACGATCTCGTCATCACGCTCGACCCCGGCATGGCCTTCGGCACCGGGCTGCACCCGACCACGGAGTTCTGCCTCCGCTGGCTGGAGGAGTTGCCGGTCGAGGGCAAGACCTTGCTCGACGCCGGCGCGGGTTCGGGGATCCTCTCAATCGCCGCGATCGCCCGCGGGGCGGCGCATGTCGACGCCGTCGAGATCGACCCGGTCGCGGTCAAGGCCCTTCGGCACAACCTGGACCTCAACCAGGTAACCGACCGCGTCCACGTCATCCAGGGCGACGTGGTCGAGGTCGTGGAGCCCTCCGCGGGGTACGACCTCGTCCTGGCAAACATCATCTCCAACGTCCTGATCCGAGCGGCAACGACGTTGGCCGGGGCCGCGCGCCCCGGCGCACCGCTCGTGCTGAGCGGCGTCATCACCCAGCGTGAAGCCGAGGTCCTGTCCGCGTTTGAGGCCGCGGGCTGCACCCTGCAGGAGCGGCGCGTCGCAGGGGACTGGGTGTCGCTGCTCATGACCCGCGAGGGGTAGCCCGTGGCCGGGACGGTCCATCGCTTCTACCTCCCGGCGCCGCTCCCGCCCGGAGAGACGGTAGCCCTGACCGAGGAGCAGGCCCGGCAGGCCGCGCGCGTGCTGCGGCTCGCGGCGGGTGACCCCGTCGTCCTCTTCAACGGCGACGGACAGGAGGTTCCGGCGACAATCGAGGACTGCGGCCCACGCCGGGTGATCGTCCGCCTGGGCGAGCCGCGCGCCGGACGCCCCTGCCCCGTTCCCGCCGTCCACCTGGCGCAAGCGCTCATCAAGGCCGACCGGTTCGATTGGGTGGTCCAGAAGGCTACCGAGCTGGGGGTCGCGCGCATCACGCCCCTGGCGACCAGCCGGACGGTGGTACCATTGCCCGTCGAGCGCGCCCGCCAGCGCCGCGAGCGCTGGCAGCGGATCGCGGTCGAGGCGGCGGAGCAGAGCGGCCGGGTCACGATCCCGGAGATCGACGAGCCCGCCACGCTCGACGACCTCCTCCCGCTGGTGGCTCGGATCCCCGCGCTGGTCTGTTGGGAGAACGAGGCGGAGCCCCTCCATCGGGTGCGGCTGCCAACCGCAGGCCCATTGCTGGTGGTCATCGGCCCGGAGGGCGGGTTCACCCGCGAGGAGGTTTCCGCCGCGGTCGAGGCCGGGGCGCGCACGGTGTCGCTGGGTCCGCTAATCCTAAGGAGCGAGACGGCCGCGCTGGCCGCCCTCGCCGGGATCTTCACGCTGGCCGCTGCGGCTGCTGACAACGCGTAGGCTCACGTAGAGGTAGTTGCTCATGATTGCCACCCGACGGCGCTTCACCGACGTCCCCGACCAGCCCGGCACGATTGCTGAGGTGGCGCCCGACTCACTCGCCGCGGAACTCGGCCTGCAGCCCGGCGACCGTATCGTCGCCGTCAACGGCCGCTCCCTCCGCGACGCCCTCGACTTCCAGTTCTACGCCGAGGCCGAGGAGGTCACGCTGGAGGTCGTGCGAGGCGAGGAGGTCACCCTCTACGAGGTCGAACGCGACAGCGACGAGCCCTGGGGCATCACCTTCGCCGACCCGACGTTCGACGGCATCCACCTCTGCAACAACCAGTGCCCCTTCTGCTTCATCAAGCAGATGCCGAAGGGCATGCGCAAGAGCCTCTACGTCATGGACGACGACTACCGCTACTCGATGCTCTACGGCAACTTCATCACGCTGACCAACCTGACCGAAGAGGACTGGCAGCGCATCGAGGAGCAGCGGCTGAGTCCGATCAACGTCTCGGTCCACGCCACCAACCCGGAACTGCGGGTGGCGTTGGTCGGGAACCCGCGCGCGGCCCAGATCATGGAGGACCTGGCACGCCTGGAGCGGATCGGGATCGACTACAACGCCCAGCTCGTCCTCTGCCCCGGCATCAACGACGGACCGGAGATGGACCGCACGATCCGCGACCTGATCTCGCTCGGCCCGCACCTCCTGTCGATCGCCGCCGTGCCCGTGGGCCTGTCCAAGTTCGGCCAGGAGCGCCAGAGCCGCCGGGTGCGACTCTCCCGCACCTGCATGCGCTCCCTTCCAGGGGCGCTGCTCGACATCCGGCGCTACACCCCGGAGGAAGCCGAAGGCGTCATCGCCCAAGCCGAGGGGTGGCAGGCGTACTTCCGCCGCGAGCGTGGCCGCACCTTCCTCCAGTTGGGCGACGAGTTCTACCTCATGACCGGGAAGCCGGTGCCCCCGGCATCCCACTACGACGGCTTCCCCCAGGTCGAGGACGGGATCGGCATCACGCGCCTCTTCATCGACGACGCCGAACGCCTGATCCGGCGCGGACGGAAGGCAGCGATCACCGGCGCGTCCGGAACCATCGCCTGCGGCACGCTGATCGCGCCGACGATGCAGGGATTGGTCGACCGGGTCAACGACGCGCTCGACATCCGCCTGCGGGTCGTCCCGATCGTCAACACCTTCTTCGGCGCCGAGATCAACGTCTCCGGCCTCCTGACCGGCGGCCTGGTGCGCGACGCCCTCGCCGGGGAGACGGCCACCGATCCGGTCTTCGTCTCCCACCACATGCTCTCGAAGCGCACCAAGACCTTCCTCGACGACCTCCACCTGGAGGATCTGGAAGGGGCGCTCGGCCGGCCGGTGTTCGCCGCAGAGTATATGACCGACGTCGTCCAGCACCTGGCGGCCGCTCGGCCGCGGATCGCGCTATGATCGACGACCTCACCCTACGGCAGACGGCGGACGGCACGCAGTTATCCGTTCGCGTGACCCCCCGCGCCAGCCGCACGCAGGTGGACGGGGTCGCCGACGGCGCGCTCCGGGTCCGGCTCGCGGCCCCGCCGGTCGAAGGCGCCGCCAACCGCGCCCTCACCGAGTTCCTCGCCGATCTCCTGCGCCTGCCCAAGCGCGACGTCCACATCGTCGCCGGAGAGCGCGGCCGCCAGAAGACCATCCTCCTGCGCGGCCTCACCCCCGCCGACATCCGCGACCGCCTCACCACCGCACTGGCGCGTTAAGGGGCGATGGTCAGGAAAAGATCCCCGCGCCGTGGTTTGTGCCCGGGAGATCGGTGGTGTGAGGATGTCTGGGCCGTGGCCCGTGTCCGGACATCGGTGGCATGAAGGATCCCACGCCGTGGCGCGTGCCCGGAGCGAAAGCCGCCGGGCTGACAATACAAAGCCCACTGAAGGGGCTGGGGGCGCTGGACCCGGTGAGATGCCGGATCGGGTCAGCCGGGGCGTGGCCATCGCAGCCCCTTCAGTGGGCTTACCCCACCTCAGCCTGGCGGCTTCAGCCCCGGGCACGAACCGGCCCGTGGACACCCAACACCAGGGTGTGAGCCGATTGTCCCTCAGCCCGCACCAGCGAGTATCCCTTGTCAGCCCGGGATCTCACTCTGACCCGCCGGCTACCGCCGCCCGCGCCGGAGCATGACGGTCACGGCGGTCAACGCACCGACGATGCCTCCCACGACCCCGGCAAGCCCGTTGGCGACACGGTGCGACGGCGGGTCGCCACTGGTCACCCCGACCGGCGGGGTGTAGTCACGCAGGCGCAGCCAGAGCGCGATCGTCTCCTTCATCGCGCGGAAGACGACCCGCGGGCTGCCGCCGGAGGATTCTCCGGCAGGGCGGGGATAGTGGTTGACGCCAACTTCGATCCAGGTGGCCCCGGCACGCTCCGCCTTGGCCAGGATCTCGGTGTTGATCAACGCCCCGGGAGAGGTCAGATCGATCGCTCGGAGCAGGTCGGCGCGGAATACCTTGAAGGCGCAGTCCACGTCCCGCAGCCGCACCCCGAACAGAATCCGCACGGCGAGGTTGAAGATCCAGGCGTAGACGATTCGGTACAGCGCATCCTGGCGGTTGATCCGGTAGCCGGCGACCAGATCGTACTGGCCGATGAAGGGTATGAGGAAGCTCAGGTCGGCGATATCGAACTGCTGGTCGCTGTCCATGAACATGATGTAGTCGCCGGTCGACGCGGAAAAACCGGAGGTCAGTGCAGCGCCGTAGCCGCGATTCCGCGGGTGGTGGACGACGGTGATGCGTTCGTCCGCGGCGGCCAGCTCGTCGGCTAGCGGACCGGTGCCGTCGCGGCTGCCGTCGTCGACGATGACGATCTGGAAGTCCTCGACCAGTTGGGGAAGGACATCGAGCGCACGGTGGACGACTGCTGCCAGGTTGTCCACCTCGTTGTGCGCCGGCAGCACGAGCGAGAGCCTGCCCCGGATCATCCCACCTCCCGCGGGCGACGGCCCGGTCGACGCATGCGCGACCGGGCCGCTGCTACACCGTGGGCTTCAGTATACCCGTTCCGTCCGAATGCCCCTACTTCGGCATCTGCTGCAATGCCGTGTACGCGGGTCGCGGTGTCCAATCGCTGTACAGCACCGACCACGGGTACTTCTCATCCTCCGGCGGGGTGACGACGCTGAAGTTGAGGTTCCAGACGAACATCACACCCATCCAGGGGTAGTACAGGTGCGCCATCTCGAAGGCCCGCACCAGATACTCCGCCTGCATATCTTCCGAGATCTGGTTGCCGTACTCATAGCCCGGTGCCTGGTTGGCGGTGGTCCAGCCGAACTCGGTCAGCCAGATCTGCTTTCCGGCCTCGCCGTTCTCGATCATCACCTGCCGAAGCTGCTCGATCCGGCGGAAGTAGAACGACTCGTGGTCGCGCCAGCCGGGTCCGGGACCGGGCTGCGTCGGCCAGAGGGCATCGGGCGGGTTGTTGTTGCTGCCCGGGTGTGCACCGAGCACGTCGTAGTACTGCTTGACCTCGCCGTCGTTGTAGCTGTAGATCTGCCGGAGATAGCTCACATCGTCGATCGCGATCGTCGGGTCGTTGACGCCGGTCGGCGTGAGGCCACCGAACACGACGATGGCCGACGGATCGCCCTCCTTCACGCCGGTGTACCCGGCCTTGAGCAGGTTGACGTAGCGCCCGATGTCCACATGCCCGCCCGTCTCAAAGGCCAGGTTTTGCTCGTTCCAGATCTCCCAGGCGTGGACCCGCCCCCGGTAACGCTCGGCCAGGAAGCGCATCAACGCCCCGAAGCGCGCCGGGTCCTCGGGTATGCCCCCATTGTCCCCGGCCCAGTCAGGAGACTTGGCCACGCTCACCAGGAGCTTCACGCCGTTACGGGCTGCGCTGCCGACGATGCGGTCAAGCCCCGCGGGGTTGTAACTCCCCGGTGCGGGTTCGAGTTCGCGCCACTGCGCCTGAACCCGGACCCAGGAGAAACCCGCGCCCTTCACCATATCGAGGGCCTTCTGGTTGAGCGCGTCGGACCGGTCGTCGCCCCAGAGGAAGGCGTTGAAGCCGTAGCCGACGTGCGGCCCATGCCGCAGGTTCCGGATCGGGTCACGGGGCGGGAGCGTCGGGTCCTGTCGCGCCAGCGCTTCCTCCGGGGCGCCGCGCACCTGCAGGTACTCCGTGCCAAGCAGGCCGAGCAGCACTTCGTACGGCGTCCCCCGATACTCGGGATGCCACTCAAAGCGTGCCCGCTCGAAGTACTGGACCGTGTGGATCTCGCCGTCGCCAGCCGGGGGCGGCTGATTCCGCTCGTCGAACTCCTGCGACAGCGGGAAGCCGAAGTTCATCAGCCCGCCGTTGGCGTCCCAATAGTTCTTGAAACCGTAGCTGAGGGAGTGGCCCGTCTCCGCATAGTAGCGGTGATCGGGGTTATCATCGAACGGCGGGATGGGCTGGAAGGGCTCTTCCGACTCGCGACCTTCGACCCGGATCGCGCCGAGCCGCATCAGCAGCACCTCGTAGGGGGTTCCGGCGAACTCCGGGTGGTACTCGAAGACCGCCCGCTCGAAGTACTGCCGCAGGAAGCCGTCCTGCTCAAAGACCCCCGTGATCGGGTACCCGAAGATATACAGCCCGCCGTGCGTCTCCCAATACGCCCGGAACGGCCCCTGCACCCAGAAGCCGGTCTCCGCGAAGTAGCGTGGCATCTCGAGGTCCTCCGGCGCGCTCGGGTTCTCCGCGAGCGCGGTGCCGGTCGGCGCCATCGTGGCACCGAGCAGGACGATCAAGAATAGCCAGCGTAGGACACGCATGACTCCCTCTTCCCGTCACTTGGGTAACATCCGCCCAACCGTCGCACCCGGCCCTCGGGGAGCGAGCCGGGTCACGGCTCCGGCACGCCTCCCCATCGCGCGCCACAGAACCGTGGATTAGCCAACCAGCCGTAGCACCCGCTCGGGGGAACCGCATGACGCGGCGCCCCGCAGGGTCGTGAACCGGGGCTGGGAGTTATGAGTTGCTGGGCTGAGCGACGTACCCTTCCCTTCGCCGGGTCCAGGCAGCCCTGGAGCCCGTCCCCCGTCGGCCGTGCCGTGTCCCCGGCATGCATCGTGCCGCCGGCCTGGCCGACCGTCCCAGGCGTGGGTTACGGCGCCAACTGGAGTTCCACGTCCCCGATCTGGATCACATCCCCGTAGCGGAGTCCGGTGGGCACCATGACTGGCTTGCCGTTCACCCGCGTCCCATTCGTGCTGCCGAGGTCGGTGACCCACCAACCGTTCTCGGTCCATGTCACCTGGGCGTGCTCGCTCGAGACGAAACTGTCATCGATGCGGATCGTCACCCGTGGGTGCCGACCGATCACGGTCACCGGCTCCAACTCCAGCCGCGCGCCGGGACGCAATCCCGAGTTCCCGGGCGCTTTCACGATGAGGTGGCCCGAGGGCTCAGGAGCGTAGCTGGCCTGCGCCCCCCGCGCGTACGACTGCATCTCGCGCAGGATAACCCGGATCACCTGGAAGAGGAAGAAGTACAGGAGGAAAATGAACACGACGCGGAGGAGGAGCAGGAACCACTCAAACGGTAGCGACGCCATCAGTGCTCTCCACGCGCCATGGGCTAGCCGCGCCTATCACCACGGTACGGGAGCAGGGTCAGCCGCGCCGTTCCGAGCAGGATCTCGTCACCCTCTCGCACCCAGTGGCGGTCGACCCGCACCCCGTTGACCGAAGTCCCATTGGTCGAGTTCAGGTCCACGATCTGAAACTGGCCGTTGACGTACTCCAGCCGCGCATGGTGCCGGGAGACCTCCGGCACCTCGACGACCACGTCGTTGTCGAGCGCCCGGCCGATCGTCGTGACTTGCCGCCGAATGACGAAGACCTGCTCCGGCGATACCGAGGTCGGGGCCACGCGCAAGAGCACGGGCTGTACGTTGCCCGTCCGCTCCACCACGCGGTAGACCTCGGTCCGCTGCACCGCCTCCTGCTGGATCGGGTCGTAGTCGGGGAGTTCGACGATGTGGGCCTCGACCCCGATGCGCCGCCGCGGCACATTCTCGTCCCCGATCATCTGCACCCGCACCTGGTCGATGAACCCGTAGTTGCGTTCTTCGGCCAGGTCGATCAGCCAGTCCTCCATCTGGCGGCACAGGCTGGGAACGATGTCCGCGAACTGGACCATGTCCTCGGGATTGAGGAAGACGACGTAGTCGTTAGGGACGACGATCCCGTCTACCGTCGCCAGTTGGTTCCCCTCCATCGCCCGCTCCAGCCGTCGGCCGATCTCGGCGGGCTGTATCGGAGTGCGAAATATTCGCCCGACGGATCCCTCCATCAGGCGCTCGAAGAAGTTCTCGAATCGTTGGAGGCTGTTCACCACGGCTGCAACTCAATCCCGATTACTGGCACGGGGTAGGGATCGCGGCCGCTCGCGAGGCATCCCCGAAACAGCAGGCCCGGCGAATTATAGGTGTCCCCGCGCGGGAGGGTCAAACGGCGGCGCGCCGCCACACTCGCTTGGGGTGCCACTTCGACCGTCACGATAGTGCGCAATGGGCCAGCGCATCACCAAACCAAGCAGTCGAGCGCTTCCTGGTTTCTGCCGATTGTGATAGTATGCAAGTCACAACGACATTTTGTAGGAGTCCGCTATCGATCATGCATTGATTCCCATCCTGGTCAATGCCGCGACGCTGTCGGCACCATGAGCATGGATGCTGGCCAGACGGGAAGGGAGCGCAGTGTGCTCGAACCGAGCGGCGATCAATCCTACCCCGGCGATCTCGCCGACATGCCCGGCGCCCTGTTTTCCGAGTTCGAAGGCACGGTGAAGCGTGCGGCGAGCGGGACGACCCGTTCACGGCTGGAGCTCGCCGTAATCGGGGCTGCTCTGCTCACCGTTCCCGTAACCTTCCTCCAACTGCGCGGCCACGTGGCCGGGTGGCTCACTGCCGCTGATTGGGCTGTTTGGTTCGTCTTTGTGGTCGACTATGCGCATGCCGTGTCGGCAGCACCTAACCGGAGAACCGCCGCGCGCCGCCACTGGATCAGCGCACTCGTCGTCGTGCTCAGCTTCCCGCTCCTTCCGCATTTGCTGGCATTCACCCGGCTCACCCGCCTCTCCCGATTGCTACGCCTTGCACGCTTGGTCCGGCTGATCGTCGCCACCAGCCGCGGTCTCCAGGGCGTACGCGTAATCTTCGCGCGACGCGGCCTGTTGTATGTCACGATCGTGACGGGCGTTCTCAGCGTCGCGGGGGGCGGCCTCCTCTCACTGATCGAGCCGGAGATGGTGGAAGGGAGCTTCCTCGGCGGAATCTGGTGGGCGATCATCTCGGTCATTACTGTCGGATACGACGAAGCCCCATCCACCATCGCGGGACGTGTCGTCGCGGTGCTGCTGATGCTCTCCGGAATCGGGCTCGCCTCCACGCTGGCGGCCGCCACCGCGGCGTATTTCGTCGGCCAGGAGGACCAAGCCGAGCTACGCGACATCGAGGCCCGGCTGGCTCGGATCGAGGCGATGCTGGAGGAAGCAACGCGGCATCGTCGGGAGGACACGTAGGGGTCCCAGCCCCCCGCAACACTCCGTCTCCGGGCAGGGGTTCACCCCAGACCCCTCCCGTCATCCAGCGGCCGACACCCGCCGGCTACATCTCACCCGCCTCCAGCGGTTCGGCCGGGTAGACGGCTGCCTCCGACCCTTCGGCGTACACGATCGAGTGCAGCGCGTCCTGCCACGAGATCGACTGCCACTCTCCACCAAGCAGGACGCCGGGCGAGATCGTGACCTCGGCGTCCTCGATGGGGTAGATCCGCCAGACCGGGTGCGTTACACGGTAGCGGAAGCTTCGGCCCGAGCGGTCCCGGTCGAACCCCCAGTAGTGCTCCTTCAGGAAGTGTTCCTGGCTGTCCTCCGGCGGGGTGAACGGCTCGTTTCGCGCGTCGAGCCGGATCACGCCGCGGTGCTGGTGGTGCTCAAAGGTGGTGTCCAAGCGCACCCGGCCACCGTCCCGGTGAGCGCGGTGGGTGATCCGCGCCAGGTGGTACGGCTGGTTGTAGAGGAGGCGCGCGCCGAGCACGGTGAGGCGCGACGGCACGAACTCGCGCAGGAAGACGACCGCGCGCATCGGCCCGCGCCGGACGTAGAAGCGGAGATTGACCTCAGGGAAGTTCCGCGCCGTCGGGATCGGGACGCCGCGCACCCGCATGCCGGCGAACTCCAGCGCGACGAGTGAGAGGAGGTGGAGCGACGGGTCGTCGTCCGGGGTGTCCAGTTCACTGCCGGGTGGGACATGGGGCAGCAGCAAGTCCGGCGACACGCGGTAGTTGACGAGGACCACGTTCTTCCACTGCGTCGTGAGAAACGGGCGCACCATCCAGTCCTCTCCTCCGCTTCCGACACCGGCACCACAACCTCGCACGCGCGCTGCTTCAAAGGCTACCTGACTCGGAAGGACCGTGGCGTCGCCCTGCATTCGGCGAACACACGCGCAGCAGGGACTCCCAACCGACCGCGCGGTCGTATGGAGCCGCCCTCCTCAGAGGGCACGGGTCGCGGCGATGATGGCACGTGGACGCTCATGAGCAGATTGAGTAGCATTGCCTGATGACAAGAAAGGTCCACCGTTCGCAGCGATGCTGAGCGGACTGATCCCGCGTATGCACGGAAGGGAGTTTCGATCAGTGCGTCGCCTGCTGGTCGTCGCGCTCCTCATCGGGCTCGGGGTGCTCGCGCCGGGTGTAAGTGCACAGCAGTTCGATCTGCTGCGGGTCACGTGCAGCGACTTTCCCTCGCAGGCCGCCGCCCAGGCCGCCTATCGCGAGGATCCAATCGGCCTGAAGAGCCTCGACCGGGACAACGACGGCATCGCCTGCGAGAACAACCCGGGGCCATACGACTACAGACGGCCTGGTGAACCGCCCGCACCGCAGCCGCCCGCGCCGCCGGCGCCGCCGGCGCCGCCCGCACCGAAGCCGGAGCCCGAGCCGCACTGCACCTTCTACGCGGAGACGGGACACAACCTCTGCGGCGGGTTCCGCGATTACTGGCGGCAGTTTGGCGGCCTTGCCGTGTACGGGTTCCCGATCACCGACGAGTTCGTGGATCCGGATACCGGGCGGGTGACCCAGTGGTTCGAGCGGGCACGCTTCGAGTGGCATCCCGGCACCTGGCCGGAGCGCTTCGATGTGCAGCTCGGCCTGCTGGGGAACGAACTGGCGGCCGATCGACGCGGTGAGGGGCCGTTCATGCCCGCCCACCCGATCGAGGGCTGCATTTTCTTCGAACCGACCGGCCATAACCTCTGCGGCGGCTTCCGCGCATACTGGGAGCAGTTCGGCGGGCTGGCAGTCTACGGTATGCCGATCAGCGAGGAGTTCCGCGAGGTCAACCCGGACACCGGCGTGGAGTACACGGTGCAGTACTTCGAACGCCAGCGCTTCGAATGGCACCCTGGCGAATGGCCCGAGCGCTACGACGTGATGCTCGGTCGCCTCGGCGCGGAGCTCTTCATCGCCGAGTAGCCGCCCGAACAGATCCCGAAACAGCTGACCGCCCAGGTGCCGGAACACCTGGGCGGTTCTGTTCCCGAGCCGGAGATCGTGCCGGGAGCGGTTTTCAAAGGAAATGGTACCCCCAGCGGGATTCGAACCCGCGATCTCCACCTTGAGAGGGTGGCGTCCTGGGCCGCTAGACTATGGGGGCGTGGCCGGGGCGTCGTTCGAGGGGTCAAACCGTGGTACCCCCAGCGGGATTCGAACCCGCGATCTCCACCTTGAAAGGGTGGCGTCCTAGGCCTCTAGACTATGGGGGCACGACGCCCAAATGGCTGCACCCAAGGATACACGGTCCCGCGCCGACTTTCAAACCGCTCCGGGCAAATGGGCGCCGCTGGCCGGTCCCCAGCGAGGCCAGCGCCAAGACGCCAGCGCGTAGGCCGCGGCCAGGAGCAGGTAGACCACCACGACGCCGTCGCGGCCGAGTGTGGGCGCTAGACCCGAGGACCACTCAATCCTCGCACACCACTCGGCCACCGCGACGGTCGCCTGCGCCGGGATCCAGGCGAGGATCCCCGCGGATTCGGCGAGCGCCGGGTGGATGAGCGATGCGAGCACCACGCCGACGCCACCCGCCATAACCGCGGGGATGAGAGGCGCGACGAGGGCGTTGCCGACGGGGCCGACCAGCGAGTACTGCCCGAAGTGGTGCAGCAGCAGCGGCGTGGCCGCGAGTTGCGCGGCGAGCGGAGTGGCGATCAGCCCAGGCCAGCGCGGCCCGCCGGCGACCCGGGGCATCACCGCCAGCAGTGCCGCAGTCGATGCGACCGACAACTGGAACCCGGCATGGAACCGGATGGCCGGCTGGACGAGCACCATGATGGCGGCCGACCAGGCGAGCGCGGTGACGGCATCGCGCGGGCGGCCACGCCAGAGGGCAAGCAGCGCCAGCGTTGCCATCAACGCGGCGCGCGTCACCGAGGGCTCCATCCCGACGAGATAGGCGAAAGCCCACACCGCGCCGAGGTTCACCAGCAGCACCCAGCGACGGGGAAGGCGCCCGCGCCCGGTGAGGACCGCCACCACGGCCCCGACCACGGTGACATTCCATCCGCTGACGGCGGTCAGGTGCGAGAACCCAGCCGCGCGGAACGCGCGCACGGTCGTCTCGGTCATACCGCCGTCGTCGCCGGTAAGGACACCCGCGACGAACGGCCCGGCCGGTCGGGGCACGGCGCGCTCGATCCGCGTGACGATCCCCCGCACGAGCCACGTGCGCAGCCGCTGCCAGGCCGGTGCTTCATTCCCGAGCACGCGGACCTGTTTCACGACAACCGTCCCGGCGGCTTCGGGCTGAGTATGCGATGGTCGCGCACGGAACGAGCCGGTGAGAGCCACCACGTCACCCTGCGCCACGCGCTGATCGCGCGGAAGCTGGGCGATGACGAGCGCCGGTACGGGCGTGTCGAGCGCGACGGTGACACGGGTGTAGCCTGGGTAGCGCCGGGGTATGTCCTTGACGGTCCCCGAGAACTCCCGGGCGGTGATCAGCGGTTCAGGCACGGCCGGAGGCGATATCGGCGCCGCCCGCCAGAAGCCGATCCCAGCCGCGCCGAGCACCAGCACCAAGGCCACGACGGTCGCCCGTCCCGGCCGGAGCGCGAGCACCGTGAGACTCACGGACGCGGCGAGGGGCAGGGCGAGCCAGCCGGCGCCCAGGTCCCGCAGCAACGCCCCACCCAGGACCGCCGCACCAAGCAGCGCCCCGAGCACGATCAGGACTCCGTCGTCGCCAGCCCCCGCAGCGACTCGACCATGCGCGCGGAGATGCCTCGCACGGCTTCGAGATCATCGAGCGTGACAAAGGGGCCATGCGTGGTGCGATAGTCGATGATGCGCTGGGCCAGCACCGGCCCAATCCCTGGCAGGGATTCGAGCTCCGCCTGAGAGGCGGTGTTGACGTTGACCAGCCCCGCGGGAGCCTTGCCCACCGGTATCGCCGACGTGATCGCCGATCCATCCCCATTGGCAACCGGCTGGGACGACGAGGCACGGCGCTCGGGCACGATGAGCGTCTGGCCGTCACGCAGCAGGTCCGCCATCGGCAGCCCCGCCACGTCGGCTTCATCCAGCAGATCGGCTTGCGCCAGGGCTTCGGCGACGCGGCTGCCGCGCGGGAGCGTGTAGAGCCCCGGCGCACGCACGGCCCCGCCGACGTAGACGGTAAGCGTGGCGGGATCCCCAACCGGCTCGATCTGCAGCACCAGTTCACGGGAACGTTCGGTGCGCAGCACGGCGGTCAGCACGGCCACCGCGATCGCCGCTGCGACACCAAGCAGGATCAGCCTCGCCCGAGTCAGCTCCACCCGTCCCCTCCCCCCACGGTATGGAGCAGCCATGAGTCAGCCTGGCGAATACAGCCAGCAGAACCTCACTGGAGTCAAGGGATGCGTATACGCACTATAGCGGGTCTGTGCCAGGTTGGCAAGAGGGTACCGCGACAGCGCCACGCTTGAGTGGTATACTGGCAGTCTGTCATTCAACCCGGCCGGTCACACGACCCGCCGGGGTCTGTGCGTGGGCCGGACCGGAGGAGCCGTCGTCGTGGCGTTCGAGAACATCATCCCGCTGCTCCACAATGAGCCAGACCATCGCGCGCTCCTCGACGCCATTCGGCGGCTGACGCCCGGTCGGGTGCTGGAGATCGAGGGTCCGCCCACCGCCGCGCGCCTGGCGATGCTCGCCGCGCTGCTCGCTGAGGTGTCCTACCCGGTCTTGATCGTGACCGGCCGCCTGGACAGCGCGGAGGAGGTCACCGCCGGGCTTACAGAGTACCTGCCTCGCGACCGCGAGCCCACCTTATGGCCGGTCTCCGAGACCCTGCCCTACGAGCTGCTGCCGGTCGATCGCTCCGTAAGCGCGCTCCGCGTCGAGCTCCTGGCCAAATTGGCGAGGCGGGAGCCGGTCCCGATCGTCGCGCCCGCCCGAGCCCTGACCCAGCTCCTCAGCCCACCGGACGAGGTCGCTGCCCAGTCGTGGCATCTTGCAGTGGGCGAGCGCCTGCGCTCCGATGCCTTCGTGACCAGCCTACTCGACGCCGGGTACGAAATGGTCCCGGTCGTCCAGGCACCGGGGGAGGTCGGTCGCCGGGGCGGCATCATCGACGTCTTCCCGCCGACCGGTGACCACGCGCTGCGCATCGAGCTGTTCGGCGACGAAATCGACTCGCTGCGCCTGATTAACCCGGACACGCAGCGCTCGGTCCGGCGCATCGAGCGGTACGACATACTCCCGCCGTTGGAGGTGAGCCTTGCCCGGCGCGATGCGGCTCTCGCTGCGCTGCGGCAGATGGACACGACAACCCTGCGGCCCGAGGTCGCGGAGGAGTGGGAGCGGGCGCTCCAGCGGCTTGAGCGCGGCCAGGTGACGGTCGGACTCGAGCTGCTCGCCCCGCTACTGTTGCCCGAGCCGGCCTCGCTGCTCGACTACCTGACCATGGGCGAGCACCTGCTGGTGGTGCTCGAGCCCGCGTCGGTCCAGCTCTCCATTACCCAACTCGAAGCGCAGGCGGAAGAGCTTCGCGACGCACTAGAGGATGCCGGGGAAATGCCGCTCGGCATGCCCCGGCCGTACCTCGACTGGCAGGCCGTGGCCGACCGGCTGCGCCCGGCACGCCAGGTCGCCTTCGGGCCGGTTCCGACCCACTGGTCCCCGCCCGTGGCGATCATCCCCGACGCTCGTCCAGTCTACGGCCGGGACCTTCCCGCCTATGGCGGGCGGCTCGACGCACTCGTCGCCGATGTACGGGAGCGATTGGCGGACGGCTGGGCGGTCATCCTCGCCAGCGAGCAGAGCGGGCGGCTCACCGAGGTCCTGGAGGAACACGACATCTTCCCGCGCACGCGCAAGCGTCCCGCCGGGAACGGACGGATCGCGCCTCCGCCGGAGCCACCGACGCCGGGCACGGTCGAGGTCGTGTACAGCCGGCTCAACGGCGGGTGGGAACACGCCGGGATCAAGGTCCTGCTGCTGACCGACCGCGAGATGTTCGGCTACCGGCGCGTGGCCGCGCCCGCGCCACGCCGCCGTGCCGCTCGCCGCCCGCCGATTCTGCCGAGCCTGACGCCCGGACAATACGTGGTGCACGTCGAGCACGGCATCGCCCGCTACGGCGGCCTGGTCACGCTTGAAGTGAGCGGCGTCGAGCGGGAGTACCTGCTCCTCGAGTACGCGGCCAACGACCGGCTCTACCTGCCGGTCGATCAGATCGACCGCATCACCCCATACGAGGGCGCGGGGATCGAGCCGAAGCTGACGCGCCTCGGTTCGCCCGAGTGGGCGCGCGTCAAGCAGCGCGTACGCAAGGCCGTGCGCGAGATGGCGTTTGAGCTCCTCCAACTCTACGCCGCGCGCGAGGCGACCGAAGGCGTGGCCTTCGGTCCCGACACCGACTGGGACCGCGAGCTGGAGGAGTCGTTCCCCTACGTTGAGACGCCCGGCCAGTTGCAGGCGATCCGCGAGGTCAAGGCCGACATGGAAAAGCCGCGGCCGATGGATCGCCTGGTCTGTGGCGATGTCGGCTACGGCAAGACCGAAGTGGCGCTGCGCGCTGCCTTCAAGGCGGTCAACAACGGGTACCAGGTCGCGATTCTGGTGCCCACCACGATCCTCGCGCTGCAGCACTACCACACGTTCCGCTCCCGCCTGGCTCCCTTCCCGGTGCGAATCGAGATGCTGTCCCGTTTGCGGAGCCGGAAGGAGCAGACCCAGATCCTGCAGCAGCTCGAGCGGGGCGAGATCGACGTCATCATCGGAACCCACCGGCTGCTCCAGCGCGACGTGCACTTCAAGAAGCTGGGTCTGGTGGTCATCGACGAGGAGCAGCGCTTCGGCGTGGCCCACAAGGAGCACTTCAAGCGTCTCCGCACCAACGTCGACGTGCTGACGATGACGGCGACTCCGATCCCGCGCACGCTCTACATGGCCCTGTCGGGGATCCGCGACCTGTCGGTGATCACGACGCCGCCGCAGGAGCGGACGCCGATCCGCACCTTCGTTACTCCCAGCAGCGACTCACTGATCCGCGAAGCGATCCTGCGCGAGATCTCACGCGGCGGGCAGGTCTACTTCGTGCACAACCGCGTGCAGAGCATCTACCACGTGCTGGAACGGTTGGAGAAGTTGGTGCCCGAGGCGCGCTTCGGCGTCGGCCACGGCCAGATGGACGAGGACGAGCTCGAGCAGGTGATGCTCGCGTTCATGCAGCACGAGTTCGACGTCCTGCTCTGTACCACGATCATCGAGTCGGGCGTCGACATCCCGAACGTCAACACGATCATCATCGACCGCGCCCACCAGCTCGGTTTGACCCAGCTCTACCAGCTCCGCGGGCGCGTCGGCCGCAGCCACCACCGCGCCTACGCCTACGTGCTCTACGATGCCAACGTGCCCCTCAGCGCTGATGCGGTGGCCCGACTCGAAGCGATCCAGGAGGCGACGGAACTGGGCGCCGGATTCCAGATCGCGCTGCGCGACCTGGAGATCCGCGGGGCCGGTAACGTGCTCGGCCCCGAGCAGAGCGGTCACGTGGCGGCCGTCGGGCTTGACCTCTACACCCGGATGCTCGCGACGGCGGTCGAGGAGATCAAGCAGGGACGGCCGATCGAGGAGCCGGAGGCCGTCACGGTCGATCTCCCGATCGAGGCGACCATCCCCGAGCACTACGTGGGCGACGAGGGCGTGCGCATCGACCTCTACCGGCGGCTGGCGGCCGTCCGCACCTACGCCGAGTTGCGCGACCTGCAAGAGGAAATGATCGACCGTTTCGGGCCGATGCCCGAGCCGCTCCTGCGGCTCGTGGACCTCGCACGGCTGCGCATCCGTGCCAACGGGCTCGGCATCACCTCGATGGTCGAGCGCGAGGGCGAGGTCTACATCCGGCCGGTGCTCGGCTCGCGGCTCAACCAGGCGCAGCTCCGGCGCGCGCTCGGCGACGGGGTCTACGTGACCCCGAACCAGGTCCGCCTGGTACTCTCTCGCCTCCGCGTGAACGTCCGCGACGCGGTGCAAGAGATCCTGGACGCCGTCGAGGAGGCGGACGCCACCGTCCTCGCCGCGGCTGGCTAGGCGCCCCGCCCCGAGGGAGCGGCCCTCACCCCCGACCCCTCTCCCAACCTTGGGAGAGGGGAGCTACACAGGATCGACGGGCGAGGCTCTGCCGGAAGGCTCACCCCTTGAGGAACGCCACGGTGACGCCGTCGCCGCCTGCGTTCGGCTCGGCGGTTTCGAAGCGCTCCACCAGCGGGTGACGCCGCAGCATCTCCTGCACCGCGGCGCGGAGGGCGCCGGTCCCCTTGCCATGGACGATACGGACCCACGGCAGCGAGGCTCGCGCCGCCGCGTCGAGATAGACTTCCAGTTCCTCCTGGGCTTCGGCGACGCGCTTCCCAAGGAGGTTGATCTCCTGGTCCACCGACGGGGCAGCCGGCACGCTGACCCGCGTCGCCTGACGCGGGGCCGGGGCGGACCGCACGCGCCGCAGTGCCGCCACCGGCTGGCGCACCTTGAAGGCGCCGACCTGCACGTCGGCCTCCTCGCCGCCGTCAGCGAACCCGACGATCTCGCCCTCCATCCCGAGCGAGGGGATCTCGACCGTGTCGCCGACCCGCAGCGGTTCCGCGGGCGCCGTCCGTGGTCGCCGACGCCGGGCGGCTTGGCGCACGCGCTCCTGAGCACGGCGCACCTCCTCGCCCAGCTCCTCCACCTCCTGCGACGCGGGCCGCTCTGCTGGAACGGCCGGGACAACGGGCGCCTCGGCACGGGCACGGAGCCGCCGCAGCAGGTCGCGCGCCTCACGCAGTTCCTCCGCCAGCTCCGCCAGCGCGTCATCGCGTGCGGCCGCACGCGCCCGCTCGGCTTCCCGCAGCGCCTCCTCAGCCTCACGCCGGGCACGCTCCGCCGCCCGCTGCTGGTCGCGCGCAGCCGCCAGCGCCTTCTCCGCCTCGGCGCGACGGCGCCGGATCTCGGTCAACAGCTCGTCCGCCCGCTCCGTGCCGGGGGTGAGGTACGACCGCGCGGTGTCGATCACCTCGCGCGGCATCCCCAGCCGCTCGGCGATCGCCAGCGCGTTCGATTGTCCGGCGACGCCCAACAACAGCCGGTAGGTAGGCGAGAGCGTGCGCAGGTCGAACTCGACGCTGGCGTTCTCCGTCCCCTCGGTGACGTAGGCGAACGCCTTCAGCTCCGAGTAGTGGGTCGTGACCATCGCGATCACACCGCGCTCGAGCAACGCGGCGATGATCGCGCGGGCCAGCGCCGAGCCCTCTTGTGGGTCGGTCCCGGCCCCAATCTCGTCGAGCAGCACCAGGCTGTCGGCATCCGCCGACCGGAGCATGGCGATGATCTTGGTGACGTGCGCCGAAAAGGTCGACAGGCTTTGCTCGATACTCTGCTCATCCCCGATGTCGGCGTAGACGGCAGAAAAGACGCTCAGCGCCGATCCGTCCGCCGCAGGGATGAAGAGGCCGGTCTGTGCCATCAGGGTCATGAGCCCGACGGTCTTGAGCGCGACCGTCTTCCCGCCCGTGTTCGGCCCGGTCACGACCAGAATGCGGTAGGTTTCCCCGATCCGCACGTCGATCGGGACCACCGTGTCCGGGTCGAGCAGCGGGTGGCGCGCCTGCCTGAGGTCAATCCGGTGCCGCGGGTGCCCGCCGGGGGCACCCGGCCCGCTCGCCTCGACCAGGATCGGCTCGACGGCGCGCATGGAGAACGCCAGGCGCGCCTTGGCCAGCGCCAGGTCGATCGCAGCCACGGCCTCAACCGTCTGATCCAGGTCATCGGCAGCCGCTGCGATCTGTTCCGACCGGGCCCGCAAGATGGCCTCGACCTCATGCTCCTCGGCCATCTGCAGCTCACGCCAGCGGTTGTTCAACTCGACGACGGCCATCGGCTCGACGAACAGCGTCTGCCCGCTGGCCGAGGTGGCGTGGACCACACCCGGGATCTGTGCTCGCCGGTCGGCGCGCACGGGAATGACGTAGCGCCCCTCGCGCATCGTCACGATGGCGTCCTGGATCGCGCCGGCGTAGGCCGCGTCGGTCAGCATCCGGTTCAGGCGGTCGAGCAGGCGGCGGTGGGCGATTCGCACCTCGCGCCGGATCTCCGCCAGACGCTCGGACGCGGTGTCGAGGATCTCGCCCCGCGGCCCGACCGTCCGCGCCAGGTCTGCCTCCAGACCCGCGAGGTCGGCGATGACCTCCACGAACTCCGAGAGGTTCGGGTACAGCTCGTTCGCGTTCGGGAGCTTGAAAAAGGTGCGCCGCAGCTCACGCGCCGCCTGGATCGTGTCGAGCGCGTCGCGCAGCTCACCTGCCGACAACAGCGATCCGCGGCGCGCGCGCTCCACGACTGGCCGGATGTCGCGGACCCCGCCCACGGTAAATGACGGGAAGTTGGTCAGGAGCGTCACCGCCTCCCGGGTGACGGCCAGGAGGTAAGCCACACGCGAGGCGTCGCCGCTCGGCCCGATCTCCAGCGCCCGCTCAGCGGCGACGGAATACTGGCAGCGTTGAGCAAGGATTTCGAGTACGCGATCGAACTCGAGCTGCCTGGAAGCTTCATAGCTCACGAAAATGATCCCCTAGTTCAGTCAGGTCGCAGGATCGGCGCGTCGGCGACGGGCGTCCACGACACCACGGCCGTGTACAGGTGCGGGGTCAGGCGCCGCGTGCTCCCGGCGATCACCGAGCCGTTCAAGTGTCGGGTTACGGCGGCGCGTCGGTCTCCCTCGGGCAGATTCTGCACGCTCCAGTCCGCGAGCTGGATCGCAGTGGTCACGACAGTGGCACTGATCACCACGGACACCAGCACGACCACGACCATCCCGAGCCGCCCTCCGTGGTCGTTGCTGGCGAAGCGGCTGCGCAGGCGGCTCACCCGGAACGACCAGAGCAGCACATAGAGCAGCGCACCCCCGACGACCGCCACCAGCAGGATGAAGGCCGTCACGGCGCCGATCCATGGCGACATCGGCCAGAAGAGATCCGTCAGCGTACGCCCGAGCGGCTGATAGAACACCGACGCGGCCACGAGCCCGCCGTACAGCGCGACCAGGCCGATCACCGCCCGCGCGGGCCCCGCGAAGAATCCTAGCGTAAAGACACCCAGGAAGACGAAGGTCATGACGATATCGACGACGTTCATCCCCGTCCCCTATCGCTCCGCCGACGCCATCGGCACCCACTCACGCCGCCGCTCCCCACCAGCCACATCCCTCCGGGCCTCATGTAGTTGACAAGAACAGATGTTCGCTCCTATAATGACGCTAAGGTCGTGTCGTACGCGCGTTCGGCCCGGAGATGAGGTGGAGGATGGGTAAGCCGCTCTCTCGACGACAGCAGATGATGCTCGAGTATATCGAGCGGTTCCTGGAGGAAAACACCTATCCTCCAACCATTCGTGAGATTCAGCGGGATCTCAACATTTCGTCCACCAGCGTCGTGGACTACAACCTCAACATCCTGGAGCAGCGGAATCTGATCCGCCGCAACCGCAACATCTCGCGCGGGATCGAGTTGGTCAACCGTCCCGTCCCGGTGCGCAATATCGTCCAGGTTCCGGTCATCGGGCAGATCGCCGCCGGTGAGCCAATCCCCGTCTTGGACGACGTCGTGGTTGACGAGACGACCGAGACCATCAACATCAGCAGCGACCTGATCGGCTCGCGCACGGACGGGCTCTTCGCGCTGCGGGTCAAGGGGACGTCGATGATCGACGCGCTCATCAACGACGGGGACATCGTCATCCTCCGCCATCAGCAGACCTGCGAGAACGGGGAGACGGTGGCGGTGTGGCTCCGAGCCGAGAAGGAGACGACCCTCAAGCGCTTCTATCACGAAGGCTCCCGCATTCGCTTGCAGCCCGCAAATGCCACGATGTCTCCGATCTATACTACGCCCGATAACGTCGAGATCCAGGGGAAATTGGTAACGGTCGTCCGCCCTTACTCGTAACATCCGAGCCGAGCAATATCCCACGCGCACAACCCGGGGCGGCGCGATGAACCGCGAACCATCGCGCTGCCGATCCGGCCAACGCGGCCTCGCTTTGCACCAGCTCAGTGACAACCAATTGGCAATGCGGCGTCCTAAGCCGCCGCTGTGCTATGACGCGGCTGATGCGGCGTCGGGGTTGGTTCCGCGCCGGTGTCGGGAATCGGGTTGGGTGGTGTGAAGGATCCCGCACCCTGGCATGTGCCCGGGGCTAAAGCCGCCGGGCTGCATTGGGTAAGCCCACTGAAGGGGCTGCGATGGCGACATCGAGGCGGATCCGATTCGGCCACCTGCCGGACCCAGCGTCCCCAGCCCCTTCAGTGGGCTTTGTATTGTCAGCCCGGCGGCTTTACCCCCGGGCACGGGCCGCGGCGTGGGCTCCTCACACCACGACGAGAGCCCGGCTGCATGACAGCAGGCTTTCCGCGACAACCCCGGGGTTCACGACTTGCACCTTGACCGCCCACCCCGTACCACGGCCGCAACCCCGTCGAGTTCGTCACACCCATCGCCTCCTCTCTGCCCTCCCCCGACCGCTGTTCGGCGGTTGTCGTGCGGCGGGCGCCGCTGGTAGCATCCGGCTGGGAACGTTGTCGGAGCGTGGGCAGCGCCGTGAGCAAGACCCCCGAGCCAAGCCGCGTCTTGATGCTGGGCACCTTCGGCTTCCGGCCGAAGGCGACGCTGCGTGCTCGAACGCTCGGCATCGCACAGGCGCTGGTCGCCCGCGGCTGGTGGGCCGCGATCGGCACCACGCCCTGGGACTCCCCGGACGACGCCGGGAAGCGCTGGGAGGAGGACGGAGTCGAGCTCCGCACGACCCGCACGACTCATCCCCTCCTCTGGCCGCTGGCGGTCCGCGAGATGCTCGGCTGGGCACGTGCCGACCGGCCGGGGCTGGTCCACGTGTTCAAACCCAAGGGGTTTGGCGATCTGGCGGGGCGGCGGCTGCGGCGGTCGCTGCCGGTGGTCATCGACATGGACGACTGGGAGGGGGACGGCGGCTGGAACGACACCGGGCTGTACGGCCGCGTCCAGCGCCGCGTGTTCGACTGGCAGGAGCGCACCTGGCCCCGGCAGGCGGCCGCGCTGACCGTCGCCAGTCGGACGTTGGAGCGGCGCGCCCGCGACCTCGGGGCATCGCCGGAGCGGGTGTTCTACGTTCCCAACGGCCTCACCGCCGCCCGCTTCGCGCAGCTCGCACCGGACGAGGATGCAGTCGCCCGTGCCCGCGAGAGCCTGCCCGACACCGGCCCGCGGATCCTCCTCTACACGCGCTTTGTCGAGTTCAACCCGGTCACGCTGGTCCAGGTGCTGGCGCGTGTCCGTGAGGTGCATCCCACCGCCACGCTGGTTATCGCCGGCGCGTCAGCCGACGGCCGCGCGGAGCAGGTCCTCGACCAGGCCGCTGCGGAGGCCGGGTTCGGCGCGGCCATCACACGCCTCGGCTGGGTACCAGCCACCGACATCGGGGCTATCGCCGCGGCGTGCGACGTTGCCATCCACCCCTTCGACGACACGCCGCTGAACCGGGCGAAGAGTTCCGTCAAGCTCCTGGAGCTGATGGCGACCGGCACCGCGGTCGTGACCACGCATGTCGGCGAGAACGCCCAGGTCATCCGGGACGGCGCAACCGGCGCGCTGGTGCCGCCGGGCGATCCCGGCGCCCTGGCCGCGGCCGTCAGCGTGCTCCTGTCGCATCCCGAGCGGCGTCGTCAAGTCGGGCAGGCCGCCCGGGAGTTTATTGCTACCGAGCTCCTCTGGGACCGGCTGGTCGATCGCGTCCTGGAGGCCTACGCTGTCGCGCTCGACGGCGCGCTCGACGGAGGGAGCGACCGGACATGAACCGGCGCAGGCGCATCCGGATGGCACGCCGGTGGGTCGCCGTCGCGCTCTGGGCGACAGTCATCTATATGCTCTCCGACCAGTCGAAACTCCCGACTGCTCCGGGGCTCTCATCGCAGGTGACGTCCATCGCGGGACACCTCGTCGCCTACGGCATCCTCGGTTTTCTGCTCGCCGCGGCACTCCAGGAGTCGGGCGCCGGCCCGCGCCGCGTGGCTCGCCTGGCGCTCGTCCTCGCGGTCCTCTACGGGATCAGCGACGAGTGGCACCAGTCGTTCGTTCCCGGGCGCGACCCGTCGCTTGGCGACCTGCTGGCCGACGCCATCGGCGCCGCACTCGGCATCATGCTGCACGCCATCCGGACCACCGCGGCGCCGATGCGCCGGAAGCGCGCTGCGCGCGCCGAAGGGTCACCGCCGCAGACGTCGTCCTGAACCGGTCAGGGACACGCCCCGCGACGCGGCCGGCCGACCACCCACCGGAAGGAGCAATCCCACCAGGCGACGGTCCTGGGTGAAGTGCTCAGGTCGGAGAGGAACCGGCATCGCCGTTTCGCGGCGTACGGACGCCTGCTCGATGATTCCGTGCCTGCGCGCTAGCTGGTATCATGCTACTCATCGATTAGGACCGCTGGGTCTTGCCAGCACGCCAATCTCCCCTGAGGATCGGGGCCGAGAGGGGTGGCACAGGTATGTTCCGGGGGCCGGCGGCATGACCGGCGTACGTAACGTGGGGAGGTCAGCGAGTGGACATCGGACGCGCGTTCACGTTCGCATTTCAAGACTCTCAATGGATCAAGAAGGTCGCCATCGGGGGTCTGCTCCTCTTGATCCCCATCGTCGGCCTTCTCATAGTCACCGGATACTGGCTCCGGCTGATCCGCCAGGTGGTGGAGAACGATGACGTGCCGTTGCCGGAGTGGAACGACTTCGGTGGGGATCTTGTTCGCGGGCTGAAGTTGATCGTTGTTACGTTTGTCTGGAGCATCCCGGCCGCCATCCTTTCGCTGATAACCACCTTCAGCGGGAGCGGCGACGACTTCAGTTCGACGAGCCTTGGCCTTCAGTGCCTCGGCACGATCGTCTCGCTGGGCGTTGCGTTCATCCAGCCGCTCATCGCAACGCGGCTGGCCCTCACAGAAGACATCGGCGCCGGTTTGCAGTTCAGCGCCGTCTTCAACGAGATCCGGCCGGTGACCACCCCGTTGCTGATCGTCCTGCTCATGTCGATCGTGACCGCCCTGCTGGCCGCTGTCGGGGTGATCCTCTGCATCATCGGCGTGGTCTTCACGGCGTTCTTCGCCTACGTCGTCAACGCGCACCTGTACGGCCAGGTTCGCCGCCAGCTCCAGGGCGATCCGACCGCCGCCCTGCGCCCGCTCGTCTAGCGCGCATCGGGGCATCCCTCCTGTGAACGCCCGGCGCCCCTGGTACGGGCGCCGGGCCGGATCCCACGCCTCGCTGCCCCCAGGTCGTGACGACAGCGAACAAGAAGGTTGACACTAGTCGACTCAAGGTCGTATAATTGGGCGACCAACGGCGCTGACGTCATGACTCAGGGGTGGAGCTGAGGGTTCGATGGAGTTCAAGGACTACTACAAGATCCTCGGGGTCTCTCGGGACGCCGATGAGAAGACCATCAAGAGCGCGTATCGCAAGCTGGCGCGGAAGTACCACCCCGACGTCAACAAGGGGGATGCCAGCGCCGAGGAGCGCTTCAAGGAGATCAACGAGGCCTACCAGGTCCTGAGCGATCCCGAGAAGCGTGCCAAGTACGACCGCTTCGGCGCCGACTGGGAGCGCTACCAACAGGCCGAGACGGCCGGCACCGGTACCGGCGCCAGTTGGACCGACTTCTCCGACTGGTTCACTGGTGGCCGACGCTCCGGCGGGACGCGCCAGTCGGGGGAGAGCCCGTTCTCCGACTTCTTCGAGACGCTCTTCGGCGACACCATCGGCCGGGCGCGCTCGCGGGTCCGCCAGCAGCCGCAGCGCGGTCAGGATTACGAGTATCCAATCACCGTGTCGCTGCGTGACGCCTACCACGGGACGACCCGTCGCTTCGAGGTGCAGATCCAGGAGCGCTGCACGACCTGCGGCGGTACCGGCTTGAACGGCCAGGGCTTCTGCCCCACCTGCGGCGGCTCGGGCACGCTGAGTCGTACCAAGACGCTCGAGGTCAAGATCCCGGCGGGTGTGCGCGACGGCTCGCGCATCCGGGTGGCCGGCCAGGGCGGGCCTGGCGTCAATGGCGGGCCGAACGGCGACATCTACCTGCTCGTCTCGCTGGCACCGAACCCGCGGTTCCAGGTCGACGGGCTGAACCTGCGCACCGAGGTCGAGGTCCCACTCTACACGGCCATCCTCGGCGGCGAGGTCACGGTGCCCACGCTCGACAATCCGGTGGTGCTCACCATCCCGCCCGAGACCCAGAACGGGCGTGTGTTCCGGCTGCGGGGCAAGGGCATGCCGGCCCTCAAGGGTGGCGGCAAGGGCGACCTGCTCGTCCGGGTCAAGGTCGTGCTTCCGACCGGGCTGAGCGACGAGGAGCGCCGCCTGTTCGAGCGCCTGCGCGACGCCCGCAGCGCCCGCGTCCACGCCTAGCGCACCGACCAGCGCCGATCACCAGCGACTTCAGGAACGCGAGCAGCGGACGGAGCACCGCCGAGCCCGGCGCATCACTCCCCTCTCCCAACGCTGGGAGAGTGGTCGGGGGTGAGGGCCGCTCACACGAGCACCGCGTGAGACACCCGCCCTTACCTGTTCTCAGACCCGCACGTGAGATATAGTTGGGCACGGTCCGCGGACGACTGGTTCGCGGGCCGTTGTGCGTGCCCGGACGGGAGGTCGGCGATGCCGGCGACGATCATCATTGGCGGCCAGTGGGGCGACGAGGGCAAGGGGAAGATCACTGACGCGCTCGCCGAGCGGGCGCACATGGTGGTCCGCCCCAACGGCAGCACCAACGCCGGCCACACCGTCGTCACCGACCAGGGGGTCTTCAAGTTCCATCTGGTCCCATCCGGGGTGTTGCACCCCGGTTGCGACTGCGTTATCGGTGCCGGGGTCGCGGTCGATCCAGTTCAACTCCTCAACGAGATCGACGCGCTGCGGGAGCGCGGCGTCGACCTGAGCCGACTCTTCCTGAGCGACCGCGCCAACGTCATCCTCCCGTACCATCCGGCGCTCGACCGCGCCGAGGAGGAGCGCCGCGCCACGCATTCAATCGGCACCACCCTGCGTGGCAATGGTCCCGCCTACAGCGATAAGGTCGGACGCAAGGGCATCCGCGTGGCGGACCTGCTCGATGAGGCCGCGCTCCGTGACCGGCTCGAACTGGTCGTGCCGGAGAAGCGCCTGCTCCTCGCCGGGTTCGAAGACGACGCGACCCTGGATGTCGCCGCGCTCGCGGAACAATACATTGCGCTCGGCGAGCGCTTGGCGCCGCTCGTCGTTCAGGCGGAGATCCTGGTACAGGACGCGCTGGCCGCCGGGAAGCGGGTCATCGTCGAGAGCGCCCAGGCCACGATGCTCGATGTCGACTACGGCACCTACCCGTACGTCACGTCGAGCATGCCGACGGCCGCTGGCGCCTGCCAGGGCGCGGGCATCGGCCCGACCCAGGTCGATACGGTGATCGCCGTCTACAAGGCGTACACCACCCGTGTCGGCGGTGGGCCGTTCCCGACTGAACTGCACGATGAGACGGGCCAGATGCTGCGCGACCGGGGGAACGAGTACGGCACCACCACGGGTCGGCCACGCCGCACCGGCTGGTTCGACGCCGTAGCCGGGCGCTACGCCGCTCGCCTGAACGGCGTCACCGAGGTCGCCGTCACCAAGCTCGATGTGCTCGACACCCTACCGGAGATACGCATCTGCGTCGGCTACCGGCTCGACGGCAAGGCGATCGAGGCACCGCCCGCCGTGGCATCGGTCTATGGGCGGGTCGAGCCGGTCTACGAGGTGCTCCCCGGCTGGCAGGCGGACACGTCGTGCGCCACGAGTGTCGACGACCTGCCGCCCAACGCCCGCCGCTACCTGGAGCGGATCGAGGAGCTGTTGGGCGTGCCGGTGACGATGATCGGGGTCGGTCCGGATCGCCAGCAAATCCTCCATCGACCGACCGGTGCGGCCGTCTAGCGGCACGCCGCCGCGTTGACACCTCGCGCGCGCGTTCGTACGATCCGCCCAGATGTGGGTTCCGCCGCCCCGTCGACGGACGGGCGCCCACGTGCACCCTGGCGCCTCGGCCGGGTCGCCGCCCCTGCGGCTGGACCCACACGGCTCGGTGGCTACCGTTGGATGCCGCCGGCCGTCCACCAGAGGATCGCGAGCCTATCGGCAAGACAGAGGAGCGCGGCGTGCTAAACGCACAGCAGATCCAGGAGATCATCCCCCACCGGTTCCCGTTCCTGCTCGTGGACCGCATCATCGAGATCGAGTGGGGCCGGCGCGCGGTCGGGATCAAGAATGTCAGCATAGGAGAGCCGTTCTTTCAGGGCCACTTCCCCGGCTACCCGGTCATGCCCGGCGTCCTGATCATCGAAGCGCTGGCGCAGGTGGGGGCTGTGGCGCTGCTCGGCAGTGAGGAGTTCCGCGGCAAGATGGCCCTCTTCGCCGGGATCGACAACGTGCGCTTCAAGCGGCAAGTCGTCCCGGGCGACACGCTGCGCCTCGAGGTTGAGATGGGCAAGATGCGCCGCGGGGTCGGCACCGGCACCGCCGTCGCCACCGTCGACGGCGAACTCGCGGCCCGCGGTGAGTTGATGTTCGCGGTGGTCGATGCACCCACGGGCACGTAGCCACCGGCTGCGCGAGCGCGTCGTCGGCACCGGGGCACGGCTTGCGGCGCGGCTGGCGCGTCCCCGGCACATCCCGAACCCACCTGAGCCCGGCACCGCGCCGCGCATCCTGGTGGTCAAACCCTGCTGCCTCGGTGATGTGCTGATGGCCACACCGGTATTCCGCGCGCTCGCCGCATACTGCCCCGGCGCGCACATCGACGTCGTGACCACCGACTGGTCGGCTCCCGCGCTCGCGGGGAACCCGCACGTGGCACGCGTCATCTCCTACCCTGACCGCCTCCCGATGGTGGGGCTCCATGTCCTCGCCCGCGAACTGCGCCGCACGGGTTACGATCTGGGGATCGGGCTCGATCCGTCGCCGCTCGTCAACGTGCTGCTCTGGCGTTCCGGCATCCCGGTCCGCGCCGGGATCGACAGCGCCGGTCGCGGCATCGGCCTGACCCATCCGGTCACGCCCGACCCTACCCTGCACGAGACGGAGGCGTACCTGGCGGTGCTGGCGGCGATCGGCGTGCCGCCCGCGGGGACCGAGGCGGAGTACCATCCTTCGGCCGAGGCCCAGCGCTCGGCATCGGTGATCATCCCGGACGACGCGCCTCCCACGGTCGTCATCCACCCCGGCGGCGCGGTCAACCCAGGGACCGCCATGCCTGCCAAACGCTGGCCGCCCGAGCGCTTCGCCGCGCTGGCGGACCGGCTCGCGGCGGAGGCCGGGGTGCGCGTGATCCTGGCAGGGGCCGGCTCCGACCGGGCGGTGGTCGCCGCAGTTGTCCGCCGAACCAAGGCTCCCGTGGTGAACCTCTGCGGCCGGCTGACCCTCGACGAGCTGGCCGCGGTCGCCGCGCGGGCTGCGCTCTACGTCGGCAATGACAGCGGCACCAGCCACCTGGCGGCGGCCGTGGGCACCCCCACGGTGACGATCTTCGGTCCCACCAACCCCGGCCGGTACCGCCCACTCGGTCCAGACGCGCGCGTCTGCGCGCCGCCCGAGAGCTGGGAGGGAGCGGTGGTCGATCTGCGCCACGAGCGCGGGAACGGCCCTTCGGTGGAGTCGGTCACGGTCGATATGGTCGCCGCAGCTTGCCTTGAGGTGCTCGGCGCGGCGGGCAAGGGGGCCGCATGATCCTCCATCGCCTGCGCGATGCCGGCTTAGCCATCGCCTCACGCGCGCCGGTGACACCGGCGGTGCCGCGTTCCTTCGAGATCCTGCTGCTCCGGCCCGATCACCTCGGCGACCTGCTCTTCCTCACCCCTGCGCTGCGGCGCCTGCGGCGGGCGCTGCCGGAGGCCACCATCACCGCGGTCGTGGGGCCATGGGCCGCACCCGTGCTGGCAGGCAACCCCGACGTCGATGAGGTGCTCACCCTGCCGTTCCCCGGCTTCACGCGGCGCCCATCGAGCCGCCTCCAGCCGTATCAACTGCTCCAGCAATGGGCCGCATTGATCCGCGAGCGGGCACCCGCGGCGGTCGTCGTCCTGCGCGACGACCACTGGTGGGGCGCGCTCCTGGCACAGCGCGCCGGGGTTCCGCTGCGCATCGGGGCCGACCACCCGGCTGTCACGCGCTACCTGACCCATACCATCCCGCTGCCGCATCCGCACTGGGTCCAGCGCAACGCCGCCGTGCTCGACGCGACCGCCCGTATCCTCGGTGGCACGCCGCCGGACGAGCCGGTCACCCCGGTCACCGCACCGCTCCGCCCGCCCGCGGCCGCGAGCGAGTCGGCGGCCGTGACGCTGGCCGGGGCCGGGATCGCCGAGCCGTACCTCGTCGTCATCCCCGGCGCTGGGGCACGGGTCAAGCACTGGCTCCCGGACCGCTGGGCGACCGTCGCCACGACGCTCGCGCGCGAGTTCGGCTGTATGGTGGTCCTCACCGGCAGTGCGAGCGAGGCGCCGATGATCGACCAGATCCGCGCACGCATCCAGGCGCCGGCCGCTTCCCTCGCCGGACAAACCGACCTGGCGACGCTCACCGCCGTGCTGCAGGGTGCACGGTTGGCGGTCGGGGTGGACTGCGGGCCAATGCATCTCGCCGTCGCCGCCGGGACGCCGACGGTCCACCTCTTCGGCCCGAGTTCCGCCGAGCAGTTCGGCCCCTGGGGCGACCCGGCACGCCACCGCGTCGTCAGCGCCGGGATGCGTTGTCCGCGCTGCGGCGACCTCTCGCCGGAGCGTCCCGAGGGCGCGGGGTGCATGGTGGCGATCACCGCGGATGCGGTCCTGGCCGCGGCGCGGGAGGTACTGGCCGATGGCTGAGCCGCGGCCGTTGACGATCGGCATCGACGCCAGCCGCATCACCGAGCGACACACCGGCACCGAGCGGTACTCGCGCCACATTATCGAGGCGCTAACGGCCGCCGGGCCGCACCACCGATACCGGCTGTACCGCAACGCGACCGAGCCGATCCCGCTGCGCGTGCCCCCTGGGACGGAGCAGCGCCTGATCCCGTTCCCGCGGCTCTGGACGCACCTGCGTCTCTCGGCGGAGCTGGCACGGCACCGGGTGGACGCGCTCTTCATCCCGGCGCACGTCATCCCGCCGGTACACCCCCGCGCCAGCGTCGTCACCATCCACGACCTGGGCTACCTGTACGAGGCCGATGCGCACACGGCCTCGGCGCGCCGCTACCTCGATTGGTCCACCCGCTGGAGCGCCCGCGTCGCCACCCGCGTCATCGCGATCTCCCGCGCCACACGCGACGACCTCATCCGGCACTACCACGTGCCGCCGGAAAAAATCTGCGTCATCCCGCACGGCATCGACGAGACGTTTGCGCCGCGCCCGCCGGACGAGGTCGACCGCTGGCTCACCGAACTGGGCCTGCGCCGTCCCTACATCCTCTACGTCGGGACACTGCAACCGCGGAAGAACCTGGCCCGGCTCATCGCGGCGTTCGACCGGCTGGCGGTCGACCACCCGGACCTGCGCCTGGTGCTGGCGGGCAAGCGCGGCTGGCTGGCGGAGGAGATCGACGCCGCCCTGGCACGCAGCCCACGCCGCGCGCGCATCGACCTGCCCGGCCACGTGCCCGACGCCGCACTCCCCGCGCTCTATTCGGGCTGCGAGGCCCTCGCGCTCCCGTCGCTCTACGAGGGGTTCGGCCTGCCGGTCCTGGAGGCGATGGCCTGCGGCGCACCCGTGGTGATCTCGAACCGGGGAGCGCTGCCCGAGGTCGGCGGCAACGCGGCCATCATCGTCGACCCGCTCGACACGGATGCCATCGCCGCCGGGCTGGCCCGCGCGCTCGACCCCGGCGAGCGGGAGCGCCGGGTCGCGGCGGGGCGCGCTCACGCCTCGCGATTTCGCTGGGACGATGCGGGCCGGGCCACGCTGGCGGTGATCGAGGAGGCCGTCGCCCTTACCGGGGGGAGCCATGGGCGTCGCTAACGTGGCTGCTGTGCGCCGCATCCTGGTCGTCAAGCTCGCCGACCTGGGCGACGCCGTGCTGGCGACACCCGCTATCGGTGCGCTACGCCGCGCCTTCCCCACCGCACGCATTGACGCGCTCACCACGCCCAGTGCCCGTGCGCTGCTCGACCTGTGCCCCGCAGTCGACCGCACCATCGGCTTCCCGAAGGCGCTTTTCGATCGGCCCACCGACCTGGCGCACCCCGCGCGGCTCGCCACCATGGCGCGGCTGGCCGCACATCTGCGCGCCCAGCATTACGATGCGGTCGTGTTGCTCCACCACCTGACAACCGGGTTCGGCGCGCTGAAGTTCCGCGCCCTAGCGCGCGCGGCCGGCGCACCGGTCGTCGCCGGGCTGGACAACGGGCGAGGGACGTTTCTCACCCACCGGGCGACCGACCTGGGTTTCGGTGCCCGGACGGAGTGGGAGTACGGCCTGGACATCGTCGCCACGCTCGGGGTGCCCACCGATGGCGCCGGTACGAACCTCCAGGTTCCCGAGGCCGCCCGCGCGGCGGCCGACCGTCTCCTGGCCCAGGCCGGCGTTCCGGAGCCGTTCATCGTCGTCCACCCCGGCGTCGGCCCGTACAGCCAGGCACGGGCCTGGCCGGCCGACCGCTTCGCCGCCGTCGCGCGCGACCTCCGCGCCGCCACCGGCATGCCGATCGTGGCGGTCGGCACGCGGGACGAGGCGGCCGGATCCGCGCCGCTGCTCGCGGAGAGCGGGGTTGCCAACCTCCTCGGGAGAACCACCATCGCAGAACTGGCAGCGGTGCTGGAACGCGCCGCACTGGTCATCGGTGCGGACAGCGGCGTGGCGCATCTCGCGGCCGCGCTCCGGCGACCGACGCTGGCGATCTTCGGTCCGTCGAACCACGACGCCTGGCGGCCCATCGGTGCGGCCCTCCACTACGTGGGCACGCGGCCCTTCCCCGATGCCGAGGCACTAGTTGTGCGTGCACGCATTCCGTGCGCGCCGTGCCTCTACACGGGCTACACTCTCGGGCAGCGGCAGGGGTGCGCTTTACGGACCTGCCTCGACTGGATCACTGCGTCTGAAATCGTCGAGGCGGCTTTGCACATGCTCCGCAACTCGGGCGCAATTGACGCACCCGGTAAGCTACCGTAGAATCGCGATCATGCGCGCTGACTATGGGCCGCGCGCGCAGGGAGTCGCCTGCATCGGAAGCGCTGGGCGGCGGGCGCGGCGGCAAGGAGTGGAGGACCCGGCACAAGTGAGTAGCAAGAAGATCCGTGTCGCGATCATCGGCGTGGGGAACTGCGCATCGTCCCTGGTACAGGGCGTTCACTATTACCGCCACGCTGACCCGAACGACTTTGTGCCCGGCCTGATGCACGTTGATCTCGGCGGCTACCACGTCGGGGACATCGAGTTCAGCGCCGCGATCGACATCGACAAGAACAAGGTGGGCAAGGACCTGTCGGAGGCCATCTTCACGGCGCCCAACAACACCTACAAGTTCTCCGACGTGCCACACCTCGGCGTTCCGGTGCACCGCGGCATGACTCACGACGGCCTCGGGAAGTACCTTTCGCAGATCATCGAGAAGGCGCCCGGCTCTACCGCCGACATCGTCGGCATCCTCAAGGAGACCGGCACCGACGTCGTCGTCAACTTCCTCCCGGTCGGCTCCGAGATGGCCACCAAGTGGTATGTCGAGCAGGTGCTCGAGGCCGGTTGCGCGTTCGTCAACTGCATCCCCGTCTTCATCGCCCGCGAGGAGTACTGGCAGAACCGCTTCCGCGAGCGGGGTCTGCCGATCATCGGCGACGACATCAAGAGCCAGGTCGGCGCGACCATCACCCACCGCGTGCTGACGCGCCTCTTCGCCGACCGCGGTGTCCGCATCGACCGCACCTACCAGCTCAACTTCGGCGGCAACACCGACTTCCTCAACATGCTGGAGCGCGAGCGGCTGGAGTCCAAGAAGATCTCCAAGACGAACGCGGTCACCAGCCAGATCGACTACCCGGTGGATCCGGAGAACGTGCACGTCGGCCCGAGCGACTACGTGCCGTGGCTCAAGGACCGCAAGTGGTGCCACATCCGCATGGAGGGCACGACCTTCGGCGACGTGCCGCTCAACATCGAGCTGAAGCTCGAGGTGTGGGACTCGCCGAACTCCGCCGGCGTCGTGATCGACGCCATCCGCTGCGCCAAGCTCGCGCTCGATACGGGCATCAGCGGCGCGCTGCTGGCGCCGTCGGCCTACTTCATGAAGTCGCCGCCCGTCCAGTACCACGACGACCAGGCTCGCGAGATGGTCGAGAGCTTCATCCGCGAGACCGTCGCGCATCGCGAGGCCGCCGAGGCCGCCACGGTTCCGGCCGAGCAGGGATGATCCCGGCGGGACGGGTCTGACGCTCAGGGTTCGGACGCCCCCGAACCCGTCGTTTGTCGAAGTCGAGGCCAGCCGGCCGGATTGCCCGGCCGGCTGCACTCTTCCCCTGAGATCGGACAGAGCGGAGGCCGCCCGTGGACCTCGCGCCTCGTCGCCTGAACCTTTCGTACGTGCTGCACGAACCATCGACCAGCGCCGTGGTTCGCGCCGCCGCCGAGCGTAGCAACGCCGAGGCGCGGCGCCTCCGCCGGGCAACCGCCGCACTCGCGGCACTCTCCGACGCCGCCCTTCGCCAGCGCATCGTCGTGCTGGCAACCACCCAGCCGGACGCGCTTTCCCAAGGGACCGCGCCCCCCGCGATCGCGTCCATCCACCTCGGTCCCTGGTGGCTCCTGCCGCGCGTTCTCGGCCTGATCGCGTCAGACGGCACGCCCCGGCCAGTCCACCTCATCGACCAGCCCGCCGCGGCGGCCACCCGGATCGTGCCGTTCTTCCGCGCGCCGGCGCGGCTTGCTGTGCCGGACGCGTCGGCCCCGGACTATCCGGCCTGGTTCGCCGCGCTCGTGCTGCGTCCGGGCGGCGACACGCTCCTCCTGCAACTGGACACGGTTCCCGGATCGGAGGCATCCCCCACGGAGCGCGATGCGGCGCTGGTGGGCGCCGCCGAGCGTGCCATCCGTGCCCATGTGGAACAATGGTCGTGCCCTGGTCCACTGTGGGACGCGTCGGCGGAACGGAGCCTTCCGGAGTTCGCACCGGGCTAGCCGGGGGAAGTGGAGGTCGCGATGTGGACCCTGCGAGCGCTCCAGGTCGTCGCCTTCCTGGCGCCGTTCGTCCCGGCCGCGATCGGTTACACGATCTGCTGGTTCATCGGGGTCATCCTTGGTGGCGTGAACGTCCATGCCCGTCGAAACGTGCTGTGCAACCTCCGACGGGTCCTGCCCAACGCCGGTCCGCTGCGGCTCCGGTGGCACGCGCTGCGTGTGTTCGTCAGCGTCGTTACCAACTATTACGACCTCATCCGCCTCGGCCACATGGATCGCGACCGGGTGCTGGCGATGTTCGAGACCGAGGGCGTTGAGCACCTGACGGCCGCGCTGACGCGGGGTCGCGGCGTCATCGTCTTCGCCGCCCACGTCGGGAACTACAACGTCGTTCCCAGCCTGCCGGTGGCCCTCGGCTACCCGACGGCCGTCGTGGCCGAGCGGGTACATCCCGAGGAGCTCTACACCTATGTCAACAAGCTGCGGGCCAGCCACGGGGTTCAGGTGATCTCGCCCGGCTCCGAGTCCCTTAGGCCGATCATCCGCCTGCTGCGGCGCAACGGCATCCTCATCCTCGCCGGGGACCGCGACGTGGTCGGAAGCGGCATGCCGGTGCCGCTCTTCGGCGAACCCGCCCGCCTGCCGACCGGCCCGGTGCTCCTCGCCATGCGCACCGGCGCGGCGCTCATCCCGGCCGGCACCGTGCGCAAGGGCAGCCGCCGGTCGCTCGCATTCGTCGAGCCGGCGATCGACATGGTCGACACCGGAGATTGGGACAAAGACCTGCGGGAGAACATGGTCCGGATGGCCGAGGCGCTCGAGCGGATGATCGCACGCGATCCGGGCCAGTGGGCGGTGCTCCAGCCGGTGTGGGACACCACCGCGTCCTCGTCCGCGGACGCGCCGCGGGCGTCGGGCCGCACGGCCCCGGAGCGTCAGGAGCCGGCCGAGCCCTCGGCCTCCACCACGCGGTAGCGGTAGCCCTGGTCGACCAGAAACCACTGGCGGCGGGCCGCGAACTCGACCTCCCGCGTGCCGGGCACGACCAGCGTGTAGAACACCGCCCGCCGTCCAGACCCCTTCGGACGGAGCAGCCGCCCCAGCCGCTGGGCCTCTTCCTGCCGCGACCCGAATGCACCGGATATCTGGATCAGCACGGCGGCATCGGGCAGGTCCACCCCAACATTCGCCACGCGCGACAGCGCCAGGCAGCGGATCTCGCCGCGCCGAAACGCGTCGTACAGCGCCCGGCGCTCAGCGGCCGGGGTCTTGCCGGTCACCATCGGCGCGCCGAGGGCCCGCGCCGCGGCGGCCACTTCGGTCAAGCGGTGGGCCACCACCAGCGTCGGCTCACCCGCATGGCGCCGCGCCAGACGCCGTACCACCCGCAGCTTCGCCGCGAGGATGCGATCCGCACTCGCCGCGCCGGAACCCGGCGGCCGGACGCGCACCTCAACGCAATCGACCGGAGCGATCCACCCGCGGCGCTCCAGGTCGCGCCACGGGACGGAGAAGACCGTCGGCCCGACCAGGGAGAAGACGTCGCGTTCCCGTCCATCCTCTCGCACCAGCGTCGCCGTCAGCCCCAGGCGCCGCCGCGACTGAAGGCTGGCACTCTGCCGGAAGATCTCAGCGGGAAGGGCATGAACCTCGTCGTAGATGACCAGTCCCCAGGGCCAGTCGAGCAGGGCGCCCAGCGTGGCCTGCCGCCCATCCGCGCGGGCGGTGAGGCGTTGGTACGTGACCACCGTCACCGGGGGCGGCTCACGCCCGGCAACGTACTCCCCGACCGCGTCCGGCGGCAGGGTCGTCATCTCCCGCAGGTGGCGCTGCCACTGTTCCCCGATCGTCCGGCTGGGCGTCACGATCAGCGTGGCCGACTGGAGCGCGGCGGCGATCGCCACACCGACGACCGTCTTGCCCGCACCGCAGGGCAGCAGCACCACCCCACCGGTCACGGCCCGCTCCAGGAAGCGCCGCATCGCCTCGGCCTGGTAGGGCCGGAGCCGCACCTCCGGCCGCAGCGTGAACGACACCGGCGCCGAGGCGGCCAGCACCGCCTCGTCCACGACCGGGTAGCCCTCCTCCGCCAGCGCACGCTTGATCGCACCCCTCTGGGCGTCCGGCACCACCAGCGCGTCGCCGTCCCATGCCAGCCCGTGCGCCTCGGCCACGCGCGCCAGCAGCCCCCGGTCGGGCCCCATCAGCCGCAGCCCACCGAGCGGTCCGGTCAGCCGCAGCAGCCCGTATCGCCCGATGACCTCCTGGATGAAGGCGACCAGCGTGAGCGGCGGCGGATGCTCGCCGTAGCGCTCCAGGAACGCGACGATCTCGTCAGCCGTCATTCCGCCTGCCGCAGCGGACCAGAGCGCCAGTTCGGTCACGCGGTAGGTGTGATACGCCCCTGCCGCGTGCACGAGTTCTGCGAACTGACGAATGCCGTCTCGGGCCTCGGGGTAGGTCGCGGCACCGGTCGCCACCAGCACCGTCCGGTCCCGTTGAAAGATCAAGCAGCGGTCGCTTCGCACCCCGCCCCCTCACCGGCATCGGATCGACTCGGTCCCAGCACGCGGGTGCACGTACACCCGGCCGCACGCGAGATAATACACGTCGGAGCCGGGCCGCTGGCAGGGTGGGCCGGGTACTGTGCGGGAGAGGAGTTGCCATGCGGATCATGGACGCGGCGGCAGCCGTCGAGTTCGTCCAATCCGGCAATCGGGTCTATGTCCACGAAGCGGCGATGGTACCGACTACCCTGCTCGACGCCCTGGTCGAGCGCGCCCCGGAGCTACGTGACGTCGAGATCGTCCACATACACACAGAAGCGCCGGCTCCCTATGTGGCACCCGAAATGGAGGGGCACCTTCGCCACAATGCCCTCTTCATCGGCGCCAACGTTCGCGCCGCCGTCAACGAAGGCCGCGCCGACTACACCCCCGTCTTCCTCTCCGAGATCCCTGCCCTGATCGCCGACGGCACGCTCCCGATTGATGTCGCCTTCATCCAGGTCTCCCCACCCGACCGGCACGGCTACTGCCGGTTGGGCACCTCGGTGGCCTGCGCCCGGGCCGCGGTCGACCACGCCCGCATTGTCATCGCTGAGTTCAACCCGCGCGTGCCGCGCACGCTCGGTAACTCCGCCGTGCACGTGAGCCGCATCACCGCCGCCGTCGAGGTGGACCGCCCGCTTCCATCCCACCCGGTCCGGCCATTCGGCCCGATCGAGCAGGCGATCGGCGAGCACGTCGCGGCGCTGGTCCCCAACGGCGCCACCCTCCAGATGGGCATCGGCACAATCCCCAACGCCGTCCTGGCCGCGCTGCGCGGCCATGAGGACCTGGGTGTGCACACGGAGATGTTCACCGACGGCCTCATCGACCTCATCGAGGCAGGCGTCATCACCAACCGCGCCAAGTCGCGCTTCCGCGGCCGCGTCATCACCTCCTTCGCGGTCGGAACGGACCGGCTCTACTCGTTCGTAGACGACAACCCATTCGTCGAGTTTCACTCCAGCGACATCGTCAACGACCCGAGGGAGATACGCCAACAGTCCACGATGGTGGCAATCAACTCCGCCATTCAAATCGACCTGACGGGTCAGGTCTGCGCCGACTCCATCGGCGAACAGATGTACAGCGGCATCGGCGGGCAGATGGACTTCGTCCAGGGCGCGCTGCGCTCCCCCGGTGGCAAGGCGATCATCGCCCTCCCCTCCACGGCCAAGGGCGGCACCATCTCCCGCATCGTGCCCCGGCTCGACCCCGGCGCCGGGGTGGTCACCACCCGCGGGCATGTGCAGTGGGTCGTGACTGAGTACGGCGCGGTGAACCTGCGTGGACGCACCCTGCGCGAGCGGGCCGAGATGCTCATCAGCATCGCGCACCCCGACTTCCGCCCGGACCTCCGCGCGGCAGCCGTCGCCCGGCGCCTGTTCGCGGTGTCCGGCTAAGTCGCCGGCCGCACCGGCCGGCAACGCACGAGCGCGGGCGATGCACGCAGCCTCGCCCGTCTCTCGTACGTCGCGCCCCTCTCCCAAGGTTGGGAGAGGGGTCGGGGGTGAGGGCCTTGTCCCAGGGCCGGGCGTGAACACCCGCCTGCTGCGACCTGCACACCCGGTCTCCAACGTGGATAGGCCTTCTCGGATCATCCTGAGCGGAGTGAAGGATCTTGTGTTGAGACAGCCGCTCTCGCCGGAAATCCTTCGCGGCGCTCAGGATAACGCCAACCCATCAGCATGACACGCACACAAGCGACCGGTCGCACTTGGCGGAACAACCGCCCCGTTTCCGCTCATCCCTCCCGCACAGACATGCCGGTCCGGCGCCCGGAGGTACGAAAATGGTAGACTTGTGGCGGAAACGAGCTTGCTTCGAGTGACCTCAGGGAGGCCGACCACCCGTGGATATCGGAACCGTGCGGCAGATCGACATCGACGTGGAGATGCGTCGCTCGTATCTCGATTACGCCATGAGCGTGATCGTGCAGCGAGCGCTGCCCGACGTCCGAGACGGCCTCAAGCCGGTGCAGCGGCGCATCCTCTACGCCATGCACGAGATGGGCCTGCGTCCGCAGTCCCGTTTCCGCAAGAGCGCCGGTATCGTCGGGGAGGTCCTGAAGCTCTATCACCCCCATAGCGACAGCGCCGTCTACGATGCGCTGGTCCGCATGGTTCAGCCCTTCTCCCTGCGCTACCCCCTGGTCGAGGGGCAAGGCAACTTCGGCTCGGTCGACGGCGACAGCGCGGCCGCCATGCGCTACACCGAGGCCAAGCTGGCAGCCATCTCCGAGGAGATGTTGCAGGACATCGACAAGAACACCGTCGACTTCAAGCCGAACTACGACGGCGAGGCGCAGGAACCGGTCGTCCTCCCTGCCAAGTTGCCCAACCTGCTGGTCAACGGCGCCGCCGGGATCGCCGTCGGCATGGCGACCAACATCCCGCCGCACAACCTGGCCGAGGTCTGCGACGGCCTCATCATGCTCATCGACAACCCGCAGGCGACCAGCGACGACCTGCTCGAAGTGATCCAGGGGCCGGACTTCCCGACCGGCGGCGTTATCCTCGGCCGGGAGGGCATCCGCGCTGCCTACGCCACCGGCAAGGGGCGGGTCGTTATCCGTGCTCGGACCCACATCGAGGAGATGCCGCGCGGCAACCGCTACCAGATCATCGTGACCGAGCTGCCCTACCAGGTGAACAAGGCCGCGCTGCTGGAGAAGATCGCCGAACTGGTGAAGGCGGGCCGCATCGAGGGCATCCACGACCTGCGCGACGAGTCCGACCGCACCGGAATGCGCATGGTCATCGAGCTGAAGCGTGATGCGCAGCCCCAGCGCGTCCTCAACGCGCTCTTCAAGCACACCCAGCTCCAGCAGACCTTCGGGGTCAACATGCTCGCGCTGGTGGACGGCACGCAGCCGCGTGTGCTGACCCTGCGCCGCCTTCTGCAGCTCTACCTCGATCACCGGCAGGAGGTCGTCCGCCGGCGCACCGAGCATGAGCTGGGCCGTGCCCGCCGCCGTGCGCACGTCCTCGAAGGGCTCAAGATCGCGCTCGACCACCTCGACGAGGTGATCCAGACCATCCGGCAGTCGCAGACGAGCGAGAGCGCGCGGACCAACCTCATCAACCGCTTCGGCTTCACCGAGGTCCAGGCCAACGCCATCCTCGATATGCAACTGCGCCGCCTGGCCGCGCTGGAGCGACACAAGATCGAGAACGAGTACCGCGACTTGCTCAAGGAGATCGCCGGGCTGGAGGCGCTGCTGGCCGACCCGGCAAAGATCTTGGCGGTGATCCGTGAGGAGCTTGTCCAGCTCCGCGACAAGTTCGGCGACGAACGCCGCACGCTGATTCAGGACGTCTCGGGCGAGATCACCGACGAGGACCTCATCCCCGACGTCAGCGTGCTGGTCATGATCACCAATCGCGGTTACGTCAAGCGGATCGCCGACGGCACCTATCGCCAGCAGCACCGGGGCGGCCGCGGCGTGACCGGGATGACCCTGCGCGAGGAGGACGGCGTCCACCGCATCGTCGCCGCCCGCACCCACGACAGTCTTCTCTTCTTCACCGACCGTGGCCGTGTCTTCCAGCTCAAGGTCTGGGAGTTGCCCGACTCCGGGCGCACCGCCCGCGGTATCCCGGTCATCAACCTCATTGGCATCGCGCCCGGGGAGACGATCACCGCCCTGCTGCCGGTGCGCGACTTCGCGTCGGCCCGGTATCTGTTCATGTGCACCCGCAACGGCCGGGTGAAGCGCACCAGCCTCGATCAGTTCGCTTCGGTCCGTTCCACCGGCCTGATCGCCATCGGCCTGGAGGAGGGCGACGAGCTGGCCTGGGTGCGGCTCACCTCGGGGAACGACGAGCTGATCCTGGTCACCGAGCAGGGGCAGGCAATCCGCTTCCAGGAAACGGACGTCCGCCCGATGGGGCGCCCCGCCGCCGGGGTGATCGGCATCCGCATGCAGCCGGGCGACCGCGTCATCGCCGCCGAGGTGGTGCAGCCGGACCAGGATCTCCTCGTGGTCTCAGCTAACGGCTACGGCAAGCGGACCGCGCTCTCGGAGTTCCGCGTTCAGGGCCGGGGCGGTCAGGGCGTCACCGCGATGAAGATCACCGAACGCAACGGCCCGGTGGCCGCGGCCCGCGTCGTCACGGACACCGACTCCATCATGCTCGTGAGCCAGCGGGGGATGGTCATCCGGGTGCCGGCCGAACAGATCTCATGCATCGGCCGCATGACCCAGGGTGTGAGCATCATGCGCTTGCAGGAGCAGGATCAGGTCGCCTCGGTGACGGTCATCCGCACGCCGGAAGACGCCGAGATGGCGGACCTGGAGGAAGCCTCCGCCGACACGTCCGAGACGAACGACACGGCCCCCGACGAAGCGGCGGGCGAATAGCCCGCGCCTAGCGCCAGCGCTCCGGCGTCGACCCGACCTCCGCCACGTCGCCCCGGTCTTCAACCGCCGGGCGTCGGCGTGCCCGCGCACGCCGGGGCCAGTGCGGACGCTTGCCAGGCATCGCCGGGCGACCGCGGACCCCAAAGAGGGGCGCCGCCGCCACCAGCACCATGCCGAACGCGATCAGCAGCGGGTGGAAGCTGCTCACCGGCGCCGGGCGCTGCGATAGCACACCCAGTCCTGGCCCCAGCAGCAGCATCATGAGGTAGACGACCGCCGCCAGCGGCGCGAGCCACAGCCGCCACGCTAACGGCGCCAGCCACGCCGCGCCGGTCGCCAACGCCGACAGCAGGTACACCCCGGCCAGTGCAACGAAGGCCGTCGCATTCCGGTAATCGGTCAGCGCGGGAACCAGCGCCGGCGCCTGGAGCACCGCGGGGAGCAGGAGGATCCCCGCCAGCCCCACCCGGCGGCCCCCGATCCAGCCCGCCAGCCCGCCGAGGAGTACGAGCAGCGCGAATGCGGCGAGCATGGTTTCCAGGTACGCCCGCCGCTCCGCCGCCATCATGCGCGCCGGGCCCGACGCCACGAACCCGTTCCAGATCAGGATGGGCGTCAGCAGGGTCAGGGTCGCGAAGTCCATCAGCCAGACCGTGCCCCACGCCGGCCAGCCCGTCCGCCAGGCACGCGTGATCCCCAACAGCAGGGCCAGGAGCACCAAGACTGACAGCCCCGCCTGGACCGGCGCAGGCAGGGGCACGACGCGGCTGCCGATCAGCGCGACGCCGATCCCCGCACGGCCGCCGGCGGCAAGGATCGCGTTCGCCCAGACGGCCCGGGGATCCCCACCCGGCCGCACCACGCGCGGCGGCGTGACGCGCGCGCACTCCTGCGTGCTGGTCGATGGCTCCCAGCGCTCCAAGACACTCCCTCCCCGAGACCCTCAGCGGGCGAGTATAACACGCACCCCCGTGCGACCCGCGTCCCGAACGTCGCGTGCCGGGGCAGCGTGCCCGCGAAATGCTACGATATGCGTATGCCGCCACGGGGCCGGCGCGTCGTGGGAGGAGTAGGGAGGACTAGAACGGACATGGCCAGGCGCCAGAGCGCACGGCTCGGGGTCTTCGGCGGCACCTTCGACCCGATCCACCTGGGTCACCTCATCATCGCGGAGGAACTCCGCGTCCGTCTCGGGCTGGAGCGCATCCTGTTCCTCCCGGCCGCGCGCCCACCCCACAAGACCGACCGCCACATCAGCCCGGATGAGGACCGCGCCCTGATGGTCGAGATGGCTATCGCCGGCAACCCGCACTTCGGCATGTCCTACGTCGACCTCCAGCGCGGCGGCCTGTCCTACACCGCCGACAGCCTCGAGATCCTGGCGCGCGAGTACCCCTGCCACACGCTCTACTTCCTCATGGGCCAAGACTCGCTGCGGGACTTCCCCAACTGGCACGACCCCAACCGCATCGCGCGCCAGGCGCTCCTGGGCGTCGCCCTGCGCCCCGGCGTCACGGTGGACATCGACGCCATCGTGGCGCGCGTCCCCGACGCCGCGGGCCGCATCACCCTGGTCGACGTTCCGCTGATCCAGATCGCCTCCCGCGTCATCCGCCAGCGCGTCCGCGACGGCCTCCCCATCACCTATCAGGTCCCCCGCGAGGTCGAGCAGTACATTCTCCGTCGCGGGTTGTATAAGGACAGGTAGCGCATCACTGGCGAGTGCTGGCTCTCCGTCGGAGTCATTCGCGGGGGTGGGGTGGCAAACGTGGGTGGCGACGTGGATCCTGGACAGGTGGTGAGAAGATCCCACGTCGTGGTCTGACCCGAAGGTGGGTGGCGCGAACGTTTCTGCGCGGGGCCCGTGCCCGGGGCTCAAGCCCCGGGCTGACAGCGAAAGCCGGCTCAAGCCGGCTTTGGAGTGCGGCGGCCAGAGCCGCCGCTTTGGTACGGCGCGGCACGAGCCGCGCGCAGGGGATTGTTTCGTACCCGGTTGTATGGGTGTACGCGGTCGGCGCGTGCCCGGGGCTAAAGCCGCCGGGCTGACATTGGGTAAGCCCACTGAAGGGGCCACGATGGCCACGCGCGGGCGAATCCGATCCGGCAACCAACTGGGCGCTGATTCCCCAGCCCCTTCAGTGGGCTTCGCTTCCTAGCCCGGCGGCTTTAGCCCCGGGCACGCGCCGACCGGTGGATACCCTACCGGGTGGTCCGTGATGACGAGAACTTTCAGGGAACCTTACCCTCCGATACTGAGCGCGCCCGCGAACCAGGCGGTTCGGCTCGCGGGCGCGGCGGGCTGTCTCACCTCGCCGCCGGAGTAGACTGGTGACCGAGAAGGAGGGAGAGACGTGAGGCTGAGACGCATCCTCGGCGCGGCCGTCGTGGGGGCGGCGCTGGCCGTGCAGTCGGTGGCCCCGGCGGCGGCCGGGCCGAGCTCGGCGCAGCTGGCGTTTGGACAGTGGTGGCAGCATTGGGACAAGCCGGTCGCCGCGGGCCAGGTGCAGCGGTCGTGGATCTGGGGCGAGCTCATTGGCGAGGCGCCGACGTGGGAGCCGTACGCCGAGGCGCAGGGCGGTGAGCGCGCGGTGCAGTATTGGGACAAGGCGCGCATGGAGTTCTGGCCCGATCCGGCGGGGAGTGTGGGCGATCCGCACGACAACCTGTGGAAGGTCACGACCGGTCTCTTGGCGGTCGAGCTGATGACCGGGCGGTTACAGCTCGGCGATGACACGTTCGAGCAGCACACCCCCTCGGCGGCGCCGGTGGCGGGCGACCCTGACAGCGGGGACATCACCCCCAGCTATGCCGCGATGGGCAAGGTGATGGGCTACCAGCCGATCCCGGCGGGGTGGACGATCATCCAGACGATCGACGCGCACGGCAACGTCGGGGCGGATCAGCGGTTCGCGCAGTATGGCGTGACGGCGTTGGACGTGGGGGCGCCGACGAATCACACGGTCGCCTCGGTGTTCTGGCAGTGGATGACGCAAGAGGGCGTCGTGTTCCACGGGCGGGAGGGGGCGTACGTCACCGAGCGCATGTTCCCGAACCCGTTCTATGCAACGGGGTATCCGACGACCGAGGCGTATTGGACGCGGGCACGCGTCGCGGGCGTCGAGACGGACGTGTTGGTGCAGTGTTTCGAGCGGCGGTGCATGACATACACCCCGAGCAACCCCGAGGGGTGGCGCGTCGAGATGGGGAACATCGGCCGGCACTATGCCCACTGGCGCTATACCGAGATTCCGGCCGAGACGCAGGAGCCGTAGGCTGCCCAAGGCCCAGGACAGCTTGCTCCGTGGCCCGATTTACGACAGGAGCCGTGCCCAGCCGGCTTATGGAGTTTGACGAATGAGCGTGATCCACCGGAGCCCACCCCGGCGCTCGGTCGCGGTCATCCTGAGCGGAGCCGGGGGCGGCGGCCAGCCGCCCCCGGCGCGGCGAAGGATCCCGCGCGGGAGCGGCCACGCACCGGAGAGATCCTTCGCTGCGCTCAGGATGACATGGCGCTCAGGATGACATGCGCGCGGGAGCGGGTTGCTGGCGGGTAGACCAGGGTAATTCGTCAAAGTTCATCAGCGGGCTTTCGTTGTGAGCCCGGGGGTCATGGAGTGTGATGAATGATTTGGGTGTCCGCCGGGCGGCCCGTGCCCGGGGCTAAAGCCACCGGGCTGACAATGAAAAGCCCACTGAAGGGGCTAGGGACGCTGGGCCCGGTGGGAGGCCGGATCGGCTCTGCCTGCGTGTCGCCATCGCAGCCCCTTCAGTGGGCTTACCAAGCTATCAGCCCGATGGCTTTAGCCCCGGGCACCGACCACGGCACGGGGTCTTTCCACCACCCACCCCGGATCCGGTCGGCAGCCGCACGAGCCAGCGGACGCGGTCGGGAGACGGCGCGGCCGGTATGCAGGATTAATTCGTCAAACTCCATCACCCCCGGGCAGCTGGCGCGCTGGCAGGACCGATCCCCGTGCCGCTGCTGGCCACACACCGGAGTGACGCGGGGTTTTTGAGCCTTTTGACACACTGGCAGGCGAGGTCTATAATCCGAAGCGCCCGCCGAACCGGCGGGCTCACTTATGAATGCATCGAATGCCGGGGCCAGACCGCAGCGCCCAGCGACTAAGGAGTTTTCACCGTGCGGATCAAACCGGGTGTCGCGTTGATCCTCATCATCCTGCTCACGCTGGGCGCAGTCTGGATTGACCTCCCCGACGGCGTACTCGATCCGTTCAACTGGAAGGGCGACCGCATCACCGTCCATGAAGGGCTCGACCTCCAGGGCGGCCTGCAAGTCATCCTCCAGGCCCAGCCGCCGGCCGGGCAGTCGGTCAGCCGTGACGCACTCCTCGGCACGCGTGACACGATCGAGCGACGCGTCAACGCGCTCGGAGTCAGCGAGCCGCTGATCCAGACCCGCGGTGACGACCAGATCGTGGTCGAACTGCCCGGCGTGAAGGATCCCGAAGCCGCCGTCAACATCCTCAAGGAGACCGCACTCCTGGAGATCATCAACCCCAACGGGCAGTACCTCCCCGAGGGTACCCTGGTAAACACCACGCTGGGACCGGCTGACTCGGTCGGCACGGGCAGCCCGGCAGCCACGCCCGGCGCCACACCGAGTGCAACGCCGGAAGCTACCCCCGGCGCTGATGGCGCGGCCGGGACCGAGGCCCAAGCGACGCCGGAGCCGAGCGGTCCTGTCTACGAGACGATCGTCACCGGGGCGGACCTGAAGGACGCTTACCCCACCACCGACCCCCAGACCGGTGCATTGGTCGTCGGCTTCGAGCTCAAGCCCGAGGCCGCGCAGAAGTTCTACGACTTCACCAGCACTCACATCGGCCAGCCGATGTCGATCGTGGTCGACAAGCGGGTCATCAGCACCGCCGAGATCCGGAACCCCATCCGGGACCAAGGGGTGATCCAGGGGATGCCGGCCACCGAGGTCAACGCGCTGGCGCTCCAGCTCAAGTCGGGTGCCCTGGCCGTGCCGCTGGAAGTGGTGCAGAGCCGCACCGTCGGCCCGACCCTGGGCCAGGACTCGATCGACAAGAGCATCGTGGCCGGTATCGTGGGACTGGGGCTGGTCGCCCTCTTCATGATCCTCTTCTACCGCGTGCCCGGCGTCCTCTCGGTCGTGGCCTTGATGGTCTACAGCGCGATCGTCTTCGCCCTCTTCAAGTCGATCCCGGTCGTGCTGACCCTGGCCGGCATCGCGGGGTTCATCTTGTCGATCGGGATGGCGGTCGACGCCAACGTGCTGATCTTCTCGCGCATGAAAGAGGAGTTGCGACGGGGCATCCCGGTGCGGCGCGCCATCGAAGCCGGGTTCGATCATGCCTGGCCGTCGATCCGCGACTCGAACATCTCGACGATGATCACCTGCGTGATCCTGTACTGGTTCGGGCGGTATACCGGCGCCAGCATCATCCAGGGATTCGCCCTCACGCTCTTCATCGGGGTGGCGGTCAGCATGTTCAGCGCCATTACGGTCACCCGCACCCTGCTGCGCGTGATGCTCACCCGCGGGTTCTTCCACAACGAATGGTGGTTCGGGGTCGAATCGGCGCCCATCCCGCCGGCCGGGCGGACGGCCAGCCGATGATGAGCACCAGCGGCCCGATCGATGCCCTCGGGCATACCGGGGCACGGCGAGGATGCAGTTGACCCATGATCGATATCGTTGGTAAGCGCTACTGGTGGTTCCTGCTCTCGGCGCTGGTGATCCTGCCGGGGCTGATCTCCCTGGCCGTCAACGGCCTGCGCGTGAGCATCGACTTCACGGGCGGCACCCTGTGGGAGCTCCAGATGAGCCAACCGGTGCAACCGGGCGAGGTCCAGCAGGTGCTCGCCGACAACGGCTATCCCGGCGCCATGGTCCAGACCTCCGAAGACAACGTCGTGCTGATCCGGACCAAGGAGATCCAGCAGGGCTCCGAGGCCAAGAATCAATTGCTGACCGCCCTTCAGAACCAGTTCGGGCAGGTGACCGAATTGCGCCTGGAGTCGGTCGGCCCGACGCTCGGTACTGAGATCCGCAACCGGGCCATCATCGCGGTAGCCCTGGCGTCCGTCGGGATCCTGCTCTACATCGCGTTCGCGTTCCGCAACACCCAGAGCCCGTTCCTCTACGGCACCGCCGCCATCATCGCGATGCTGCACGACGTGGCCATCTTGCTTGGTATGGTCTCGATTCTCGGCTGGCTGCGCGGGATGGAGGTCGATGCGCTGTTCATCACGGCCACCCTGACCGTCATCGGCTTCTCCGTGCACGACACCATCGTCGTGTTCGACCGAATCCGCGAGAACCTGGCGCACAAGGTCGGTTCGACCTTCGAGGAGACGGTCAACTACAGCGTGGTGCAGACCCTGGTCCGCTCGATCAACACCTCGTTCACCACGATTCTCCCGCTCGCCGCGCTCTACCTCTTCGGGGGTGAGACGACCAAGACCTTTGTGCTCGTGCTGCTCGTTGGGATCGTGGCCGGAACCTACTCGTCGATCTTCAACGCCAGCCAGATCGTGGTTGCCTGGCAGAACGGCGAGATCCAGCGCCTCTTCGCACGGCTGCGCGGTCAGGGGCGGCAGAGCGTCCCGGCCAGGAAAGGCACGCGGCCATGAGCCCGGCCGCCGGTCCGCCCCGCCTCCGCGTCGGTGTGATCGGCGGCGGCATCGCCGGTCTTACCGCGGCCTACCGCTTCGCCCAGCGCGGCCACCAGGTCACCCTTTGGGAGCGTGGCCCACGCCTTGGTGGACAGGCCGCCGCCTTCCCGGTCCTCGGTACCGCAATCGAGTACTTCTACCACCACCTCTTCATGAGCGACCACGACATCGTGCAGCTCATGAACGAGATCGGCATCGGCGACGACCTTATTTGGCTGCCGTCTCCGGTTGGCTTCTTTGCCGACGGCAAGATCTACCCGCTCTCCGGAGCATTCGACCTGCTCCGCCTGGGCTGCATCCCGCTGATCGACCGGCTGCGCGTCGGCTTCACGACCCTGTACCTGCAGAAGCTGCGCGACTGGCGGCGCTTCGAGCACGTGACCGCCGCCGAGTGGCTGCGACGTGCGGTCGGCCAACGCGCGTTCGACCGCGTCTGGGGCGCGCAACTCCGGGCAAAGTTCGGCCCTCGCTACGATCAGGTGGCGATGGTCTGGTTCTGGAACAAGATCTACCTCCGCACCCAGTCCCGGCCCTCGCTCCTGGCCAAGGAGAAGCTGGGCTACATCCGGGGCAGCTTCAACACCTTGATCGACCGGCTCGCGGAGGTGATCGCCGAGCAGGGCGCGACGATCAAGGTCGGCGTCGGCACCGACCGGCTGGAGCGACGCGACAACGAGTGGCTCGTGCGGACGAGCGAAGGCGAAGAGGTCACCTGCGACGTGATCGTGGCGACCGTCCCCTCGCCGATCCTCGCCAAGCTCTTCCCAGACCTGCCGGAGGACTACAAGGCCAAACTGACGGGCGCCGTCTATCAGGCCGCGGTCACCATGCTGCTCCAGACCACCCGCCCGCTGTCACATATCTACTGGCTCAATATCGGTGATCCGTCGGTTCCCTTCACCGGCATCATCGAGCACACCAACTTCATCGGCCCCGAGCACTACCAGGGACGCCACTTGATCTACGTCAGCAAGTACGTCGAGCACAACCACCCGTACCTGACGACGCCCGACGACCAGCTCTTCGCGGAGTACGTCCCCTACCTGCAACGGATCAACCCGGCGTTCAGCCCCGACTGGGTCGAGCGCTACTGGGTCTTCCGCGAGTACGCCGCCCAGCCGATCATCACCAAGAACTACTCCGCCCGGATCCCGGAACACCGCACGCCCCTACCCGGCCTCTACCTGGCCAACACGGCCCAGATCTATCCAGAAGACCGCGGCACCAACTACAGCGTCCGCATCGGCAACGTGGTCGCCGACCTGGTCGAGCAGGATCTCCGCGCGGGGCTCCTGCGTCCCGGCACGGCCACCGCGGCCAGCAATCCCTGATTGAGGCGCCCCACGCCGACCGCCCTGACGGTCCTGTCAGAATCATCGCGATAGTTAGTCTCACGTTATACACTGTGCATGGCGGATCGCGGTACATGTCGCGCGGCAGCCGTGGCGCTGCGGTGGGCCGCTGGACGGACGCTCTGCGGAGCACCTACCGGCCAGCGGGCACGTGCCCCCACCGGCCACCGAGCCGGTTCCTGGGAGCAGTGGAGCGGGGCGTGGCACGGGCGCTCCGATCGCACGAGGGAGACATGCGATGTTCGGGACAGTCGCCCGTATCCGGCCGAAGCCGGGTGAGATGCAGGCACTCCTCGATCTGAGCAAGGAGTACGACCGCGACCGCGGCAGGCGGATCAAAGGGTACGTCGCCGACTACATCTTCGAGTCCGAGAAGCACCCTGGGGAGTACCTCCTGGTCGCGATATTCCAGGACCGCGAGAGCTATATGGCCAACGCGGCGTCTCCTGAGCAGGATGCGATGTACCGCCGAATGCGCGCGCACCTCGCCGAGGATCCGGTCTGGGAAGATGGAGAGATCATCCTCGCCTCGCATGGCCCCGCGATGCCCGCGTGGGACGACACCAGCGGGATGATGGGCACCGAGCCGGCCTCCCCGGAGTAGGGGAGCGCCCGAGGGCGGATGATCCGGGGTCGATTCACCCCGACTCGCGATACGGAGCCGTGGACGGACGAGTGGGGCGACGCCCCGACGACCGGCGGGCGCCGCACGCGGCCGATTGCCGCCCAGGCGCCCGCCGTGGTATACTGACTGCTGCGTTGGCAGGCGCCCGTAGCTCAGTGGATAGAGCGTTTGCCTCCGGAGCAAAAGGCCGCAGGTTCGAATCCTGCCGGGCGTACCACCCGATGAAGAGACGAGCAGCCCGAGGGCATTCACCCCGGGCTGTTGCATTCCAGACGTCCTCGGGTGGCGAAGCCCTCGTCGCGGCTCAGCTTCCGCCCGTGCCCCGCTGTCATCCCGAGCGGTGGGGTGGTTCCGACGCGGGCTCCGCCGATGCCGTCGACCGCCGCCCCGCTGCGGCCGGCGCCGCGCAGGCGGACACCGTCACGCGAGGACACCCGTATGCGGTCCTAGTGCCGAGTTCGCTGGGTATCCCCGACTTCCCACTCGGCTCGCAGCAACTCCCGCCGGCGACGGCGCATGCGGATGAGCCGGTACCACAGGACCGCGGGTCCCGAGAGCGCGACCATCCCCACCACGATCCACAGCACGTGGGTCGCAGCGAGGAACCCGACTGTGCCCCACGACGTGGCGACCAGCAGGATCAGCAGTAGTGTCCAGAGCTTGAAGCCCACCAGGATCGCGATGAAAGCTCCGGCTCCCGGCCCGTCGTCACCCCCTGAGTGCCCGTGGTCCATGCGCCTTATCTACCCATTCACGCACGACTCGAGCCCGGTTGCCCGTCCACCGGGCGCACGGCTATCAAGCATACCTGATCTACGTGGCAGTGCTCCCGAGGGATGCGTCGGCCCTCGACAGATGGCCCGACAGCATGAGCGCCGCAGAATGCGCGCCGTGCCTGCTAGACAAACGTGTACGTACACTATATACTGTCGCTAACAACCGGCGTCCGGCGTCCACCGTGGCCGCGCTGTGCGGCCCTCGAGCGCCCATAGTACAATCGTTGGAGAGTGGGGCCGATGGTAGTTCGACCGAGAAGCGAGATCTGGCGCAGTGTTGCGCACACATTCGGCCACGACCCGGATTCGGAGAGTTTCGTTTCGCGATGGGTCAGTCATCTCCGTGGGTGGTGGTTTCGAACGCGCGATCCGCAGCCCGGCATCGGCGCACCCCATCCCGGATGGCTGTGGACGGCGACGGTTGCGCCCACGTCCCGCCTCGTGACCGCGACGCTCGACTGGCTGATGCCGGGAGGAAGGACCATGATCTTCCGGAAAGAGAACCGTAGCGAGTCGTTCCAGCGGCAGATCTCCAGCCTGCGCCAGCAGTTGCAGACGGAGACCGAGTCGCAGACCGACGAGTTCCGTCACAGCGAGTCTCAGGATATCTCGCAGTTCAGCGCGTCCGCCCGCGAGGGACGGGAGACGGCGGATACCTCGTTCAGCACGTCCCGTCCGGCGGAGACCACCGGGACGACCCAGATTGCCACCGCCGCGACGATGGGCTCGACCCCGCGAGGCACCTGGCAAACGCCGGACAGCAACACCAGCGTGATCGCCGGTAACGCGCACTGGAACGGCACGCTGCGCACCGAAGGGTCGCTCCACGTTCACGGGCGGGCCGATGGCGAGCTGCATGCGACCCACGACCTCTACGTGGCCGAAGGCGCCCAGGTGGACGCAGGGATCTTCGCCGACAACGTGGTCGTTGCCGGGCTGGTTCGCGGCACGATCGAGGCGCGCACCCGGCTCGAGGTTCTGCCGCAGGGCCACGTGTCCGGTGACGTTAAGGCGCCCAAGCTCGTCGTGCACGAGGGCGCCCGGCTGAGCGGGAAGCTGACCATGGAGAGCGGGGGCGCCGTCCAGTACTCGACGTCCAGTCAGAGCACCAAGTCGCGTCGCTCGGGCCGCTAGGCCCGCCGGACCGCCCTGTTGGGAGGAGGAGGCCGATGTCGTTTCGTCCAGGCGGGTCAAGCTCCGGCTTTGGCGAGGCGGGGAGCACCCAGATGCCCGAGGCCTACAGCCTGATCGACCGCCACTCGACCGTCGAGGGCACCTTCGCCTCCGAGCGCGACCTCCGCATTGAGGGACACATGCGGGGCACCCTGCGCTGCCAGGGATTGGTCTACATCGCCGAGGGGGCCGACGTCGACGCCACCATCGAGGCCGCCCACGTCACGGTCGCCGGGGACGTGCAGGGTCAGATCAACTGCCGCGGCAAACTGCAAATCATGCCGACCGGCCGCGTCCGCGCCACGGTCACGACCGAGTCCCTGGTCATCAACGAGGGCGCCATCTTCGAGGGCGAGCTGCACATGGAGGTCGGCTCGGTGGCCACGAGTTCGGCGGGCGAGTCGGCCGCGGACGATGGCGTACCGAGCGTGTTGCGCCGCTTCGCGGGTGAAACCGGGGAGTCCTCGGACGCCGAGACATCACCGGGTGCCCAGCGCGCGAAGGAAGAGTGACGCCCTCGCGGCCCACACCGGCACTGCGACACCGCGAAAGCCCGTGCTATAATGGCCCCGCCGGCTGGGGGTAACTCAGGAGCAGCCTCGGCCAGGGTATCGCTTTCCCTGCGCGCTCTCTGTTTGTGCCTCACGCCCCTGGCGGTTCCGTGACGACACCCGGCGCAAGGGGGGGCCATGACCGTACGGAAGTGCAGCACATGCAAGCACTACGAGCCAGCGCCGATTTGGCGCAAGGGTTGGTGCCGGAACCCACTGCTCTACTCGCCCCAGCAGAGCCATCTCGTTGGTGAAGACGATCTGGACTGCGATCGGGGCATGGGTAATCACTGGGAGCCGATCGACGCACCGCCAGGCGTCGCCGGCGTCACCCCGCCCCCGGATACCGACGCGGACCTGACCAACCCCAATCCCACGCCGACGTTCGAACCCCACGTCGCGCCCTTGAACTTCGTGCCGCCGCCCAGCAGCGGCGCCCGTTCCGGTAGAGGAGGCGAGATGCATCAGTACCCCGGCAGCGGACGTCCCGGCGACTTCGACGACGATGACGAGTTTCAGCGCCCCTCCACCCACGATCGCTCCCGCTCGCCCTTTTCCAGCGGGAGCGAGCGCCAGTTCACCTACTACAGCGAGGAGCGCTACTGGACCGACTACCTGCGGATCGCCGTCCCGGTAGTCGGGGTCATTCTCATGCTCGGCTTCGTCTGGTTCCTCCTTCAGTCGCTCCTCGGCGGTGACGACGAGGCCGGGAACAACGCGGGCGCGAATACCGTCCCAACGGTCGTGGTGGGCGCCACGCCCGGCGCCGGCACCGGCGCCGTCAGCACGCCGCGACCGCTGCCGACGACGGAGGTGACCCCCTCGCAGTCCGGCGGGACGATCGCCAAGGGCGCCACCGTCGTCGTCGCCAACACCGACGGCGCCGGCGTGAACCTGCGCGATAGCCCCAGCACCAGCGGCGAACTGATCGCGACGCTCGAAGAGGGAACGGAGCTCACCATCACCGGTGAGTCGGTCACGGCCGACGGCTACACCTGGTGGCCCGTCGAGGGCGACGGCCTCGAGGGGTACGTCGTTGAGGACTTCATTGAGCCGGCCCAGTAACTGACGCGGCTCGCCTCCAACGCGCAGCGCAGCCGATTGAGTGCGGAAATCGGCCTGTGCTATACTGAGCGTCGGCGGTATCAGCCGCCAAATTCACACGTGCCCGGACCGACCGTGGTGTGCCGCGAATGCGGTCCTCGGCCGGGATGAAGGGTACGGACGCCCTAACACCAGGAAGGATAGACCATTGGTCACCGCAGCCGATACCGAAGCCACCCGAGTCAGCATGAAGGCGCTGCTGGAGGCAGGGGTCCACTTCGGTCACCAGACCAAGCGCTGGAATCCCAAAATGCGCCCCTACATCTTCACCGAGCGCCATGGCATCCACATCATCGACTTGCAGCAGACGGTCCGTCTGCTCGAAGAAGCCCAGGACTTCGCGCGTGACCTCGCCGCTCGCGGCGGGCGTGTGATCTTCGTCGGCACCAAGAAGCAAGCGCAGGAAGCCGTCAAGAATGCGGCCGAGCGCAGCGGCATGTTCTACGTCAACCGCCGCTGGCTGGGTGGCACCCTGACCAACTTCGTCACCATCCGCTCGCGGCTCCGGTACCTGAAGGAGCTCGAGCGCCAGGCGGCAGCGGGTGAACTCGACACTCTGCCCAAGCAGGAGGCAATCCGCAAGCGCCGCGAGCTCGAAAAGCTCCGCCAGTCCCTCGGCGGTATGCGTGACATGACGCAGCTCCCCGCCGCGATCTTCGTCGTCGACCCGAAGCGGGAGAGCATTGCCGTCGCCGAGGCGCGGCGCCTGGGCATCCCCATCATCGCGATGGTGGACACCAACTGTGATCCGGATCTGATCGACTACGTCATCCCCGCCAACGACGATGCGATCCGGTCGGTCCGGCTGATCACCTCTCGGATCGCGGACGCCCTGATCGAAGGGCGCACCGAGCTGGAGAGCACGATGGCCGGCGAGCCGGGCGTCGGTGAGGAGCCGGAGGAGGAGCTGCCCGACTACTCCATCGACGAGGAAGAGCCGCTGGAGGACGAGGAGGAGTTGGAGGCCGAGACCGAGGCACCCTCGTCGCGCCGCTGAGGTAGAGTTGTCTCCGTCGGCCGGCGCGTGCGCCGGCCGAGTCATGTCTTGCGCCGAACACCGGACGCCACGTACATCCACGAGGAGGACCTGTGCAGATCACCACTCAGATGGTCAAGGAGCTGCGGGAGCGCACGGGGGCTGGCATCATGGATGCCAAGCGCGCGCTCGAAGAGTCCGAGGGCGACATGGACAAGGCCGCCGCGATCCTGCGGCAGCGCGGGCTCGACCGTGCTGAGAAGAAGGCCAACCGCGCCGCCTCGCAGGGGCTGGTCAAGGCCTACATCCATGGCGGCGGACGGATCGGCGCACTCGTCGAGGTGAACTGCGAGACCGACTTCGTGGCCCGCACCCAGGAGTTCCAGGATCTGGCCCACGACATTGCCATGCAGGTTGCGGCCATGAACCCGCGCTACGTCAGCGTCGAGGACGTCCCGGCCGATGTCCTCGCGGAGGGCGAGCGCGAGTACGGCGACCGCGACCTCTTCCTGAAGCAGGCGGTCCTGCTGGAGCAGGCCTTCATCAAGGATCCGAAGCGGACCATCAGGGATCTCGTCAAGGACTACATCGCCCGGCTGGGCGAGAACATCGTGGTGCGCCGCTTCGCGCGGTTCGAATTGGGCGTCGGCACCGGGGCGGCCGGCGAAGAGTAGGGGCACGAGCCGTGGGAGCAGGCGAATCCGGTCCCGGAACCTGTCAGCGACGCCGCTACCGGCGTATCGTGTTGAAGCTGTCGGGCGAGGCCCTCATGGGCAGCGCCGGGTACGGGATCGACCCGGCCGTGGTCCAGCGTCTGGCTGCGGAGATCGCACGCGTCGCCGCCGACGGCGTCCAGATCGCGATCGTCGTCGGCGGTGGGAACATCTGGCGCGGGCTGGCCGCCAGCTCGCGGGGGATGGATCGCGCCACGGCAGACTACATGGGCATGTTGGCCACCGTCATCAACGCGCTGGCGCTCCAGGACGCGCTCGAACACCAGAGCGTCCAGACCCGTGTGCAGACCGCGGTGGAGATGCACCAGATCGCCGAGCCGTACATCCGGCGCCGCGCCATCCGGCATATGGAGAAGGGCCGTGTCGTCATCCTCGCCGGCGGCACGGGTAACCCCTACTTCACCACCGATACCGCAGCCGCCCTGCGCGCGGTCGAGATCGGCGCCGAGGTCATCCTCATGGGGAAGAACAACGTCGACGGGGTGTACGACGACGATCCCAACATCAACCCGAACGCCACCCGCTACGATGTGATCTCCCACCAGGAGGCACTCGAGCGTCATTTGCGGGTCATGGATCAGTCAGCTCTCGCCCTCTGCCGGGAGAACGACCTGCCGGTCATCGTCTTCGACTTGAATCGCCCTGGCAACATCGAACGCGCGGCGCTCGGCCACGAGGTCGGAACCCTCGTCTGCTGAGCGCCGCGCGCACGCCTGATGCGCGCCGCCACGAGGCGGGCGTGGTCACACAACGCAGGAGGCCAGCGTGATCGAGGATGTACTTGCCGATGCCGAAGACCGCATGACGAAGACCCTCGACAACCTCCAGCGCGAACTGGCCGGTATCCGAACCGGCCGCGCCTCGCCTGGCTTGATCGAGCGCCTGGAGATCGACTACTACGGTACGCCGACCCCGCTGAATCAGGTGGCAGGGATCAGTGCGCCCGAGCCGCGGCTCCTCGTCGTGCAGCCGTGGGATCGGAGCGCCATGGCCGCCATCGAGAAGGCCATCCGCAGCTCCGAACTCGGACTCAACCCGACGAACGATGGCCAGGTCATCCGTATCGCCATCCCGCCGCTGACCGAAGAGCGTCGCAAGGCTCTGGTCCGGGTCGTGCGGCAAAAGGTGGAGGAGAGCCGGGTCGCGATTCGGAACATCCGGCGCGACGCCCTGGCGCAGGTGAAGGAGCTCCTCCAGGAGAAGCTCATCGGCGAAGACGATGAGCGCCGCGCCGAGCAACAGGTCCAGGAGCTCACGAACCGCTACATCAACGAGGCGGACAAGATTGGCAAGAACAAAGAGGCCGAGGTCCTCGAAGTCTGACAACGGCGCGGCCGTGGCGCCCATGACAGACCCGGCGACGCCCGCGTCGCCGGAGCGTGTCGTGCCGCGCCACGTCGCCATCATCATGGACGGCAACGGACGCTGGGCGACGCGCCGCGGCCTGCCCCGGATCGCCGGGCACGAGGCCGGGACCGAGAACATCCGCCGCGTCACCACCCACGCGGCCGAGCTCGGCATCAAGTACCTCACGCTGTGGGCCTTCTCCACCGAGAACTGGCGGCGCCCCAAGGAGGAGGTCGAGGGTATCCTCCAGATCCTGGCCCGCTCGATCGAGCGCGAGACCGCCGAATTGCACCGCAACGGGGCCCAGCTCCGCCATATCGGCAGTCTCGACGGCCTCGACCCTGAGTTGCAGCAAGCGGTACGCGACGCTATCGCCCTCACCCGCAACAACGACCGTATCGTCCTCACCCTGGCCTTCAACTACGGAGGGCGCGCCGAGATCATCCAGGCGATCCGCCGTATGATCGCCGACGGCGTCCGCCCGGAGGACGTGACCGAGGAGCTGGTCGATCGCTACCTCTACACCGCCGACCTCCCGGAACCGGATCTCATCATCCGCACGTCCGGCGAGCAGCGCACGAGCAACTTCTTCCTCTGGCAGGCAGCGTACGCCGAGTATCACTTCACCCCGGTCCTCTGGCCGGACTTTGGCCCGGAAGACCTCGAGCGCGCCGTCGACGACTACTGCCATCGCGAGCGGCGGTTCGGTGGCATCGCACCGGCCACCCCCGGCCGCGCTGCCGGCTAGTCCGGGCAGACGGCCATGTTGCGGCAGCGCTCTCGCAGTGCCGTCCTCATCGTCCTGGTCGCCGCCGTCCCTGCGTTTATCGGCGGGTACATCTTCGCGGCGGTCTTGCTGGCCCTCGGCCTGCTCTCCGTCGTCGAGTTGATGCGCGCTCTCGAAGCGAACGGCACCCGACCGCTCCGCACGGCCGCGCTCACGTTCACCGCCCTCCTCATCGCCGCGGTGACGTTCGAGGCATCCCCCTCGTTCCTGGCGGGGCTGCTCACCGCCGGCGTGCTCGGCACACTGGCCATTGCCGTCTTCCGCCCCCAGCCCATTCCAGGGCTCCAGGACTGGGCGCTGACGCTGGCCGGCACGCTCTACGTGGCGCTCCCGATCGCCCACTTCGTCGCCCTGCGGGCGCTGCCCGGTGACGCCACCCGCGGCTGGGTCAACCATCTCGTCGACCTGCTCGGCTCAGACGGCACCGGCCGCGGGCTCGCCTGGTTCGGCCTCGCCCTCTCCGTCACCTGGCTGACCGACACCGCGGCCTACCTGATCGGGCGCGCCTACGGGACGACGAAGCTCATCCCGACGGTCAGCCCCGGCAAGACCCGCGTCGGCGCCGCGGCCGGCCTCGCGGCCGGCGCACTGACCGGCATCGCCGCCGCCGCCCTGTTCGGCGTGCCGGTGGCCTGGTACACCGCGGGCGCGGTGGGCCTCGTGCTCGCCGCCGTCGGTCAGGTCGGCGACCTGGGTGAGTCGCTCATCAAGCGCAGCCTGGGCATCAAGGACATGGGGCACGTGATCCCCGGACACGGCGGCTTCCTCGATCGCATCGACGCCCTCCTCTTCGCGCTCCCGGTCGCGTACTATCTGGCCCGGCTGCTGTAGAGAGGTTCTGTCGATATGCGGCAACGCATCGCGATCCTCGGCTCTACCGGATCTATCGGCCGCCAGACGCTGGCCGTCGTTGACCACCTCCCTGACCGCTTCGAAGTGGTGGCGCTGGCCGCCGGGCACAACGCCGAGCTGCTCCAGGAGCAGGTGAACCGCTACCACCCCCGCCTCGTCTCGGTCGCCGACGGCTGCGACCCGCGCACCATCCAGGCACCGGAGGTGCTGTCCGGCGCCGAGGGGCTGGAAGCGGTCGCGACCATGCCGGAGGCCGACATCGTCGTCGTGGCCACCTCGGGCCACAGCGCCATCCGCCCGACACTGGAAGCCATCCGTCGCGGCAAGACGATCGCGCTGGCGAACAAGGAAGCCATCGTCTGTGCCGGGGAGATCCTGATCGAGGAAGCCCGCCGCCGCGGCGTCGAAATCCGCCCCGTCGACAGCGAGCACAGCGCCGTCTGGCAGTGCCTCAGCGTTCGGCACCAGGAGTCCGAAGTCGATCGGGTCACCCTGACCGCCTCCGGTGGCCCCTTCCGCGACACCCCCGCGGCTGAGCTTGCCACGGTCACCGTCGAACAGGCGATGGCGCACCCCACATGGCGCATGGGGAGCAAAGTCACCGTCGACTCCGCCACCCTGATGAACAAGGGCCTGGAGGTCATCGAAGCCCACTGGCTCTTCGACCTGCCCTACGAGCGGATCGATACCGTGATCCATCCCCAGAGCATCGTCCACGCGCTGGTCAGCTTCGCCGACGGCTCGGTCATCGCCCACCTCGCCGTGCCCGACATGCGCCTGCCGATCCAGTACGCCCTGACCTACCCGGAGCGCCCGCCCGCCCCGCACCTCCAACTCGACATCGCCGCCCTGGGCCAGCTCGAGTTCCGCCCACCCGACCCCGAGCGCTTCCCGGCACTCCAGCTTGCCCGCGCCGCCGGCAAGGCCGGCCGCACCTACCCGACCGTGCTCAGCAGCGCAGACGAAGTCGCCGTCGCCGCATTCATCGCCGGACGTCTCGGCTTCACCGGCATCGTGGACGTCGTCCGCGAGGTGGTCGACCGCCATCAGCCCGAACCCGGCCTCCTCACCCTCGAAGCCATCGCCGAAGCCGATGCCTGGGCTCGCCGCGAAGCCGAAACCCTCATCGCCGCCACCGCCCGCTGATCCCCGAGTACCGGCCCGACGACTGGGACCGCGGCCGCGGCGATCACCTGCCTCGCGAATCGTTTTTGAGTCGGGACTTGTTGCGCTCGACGACTCATATGGACCTTCGACAGCGGCACGCATCCAGAGGCCCAGGACGAGAGCCCCCGGCCCATGCCCTAGCACGCAGGCCGGGGCGTCCCCGTCTACGCCCCGCGTGCCAGGGCTAGGCCGCGGACGTGTCGTGCACCGGCTTCCAGCAAGGCCAGGCCCGCCGCCTCCATCGTGGCACCTGTGGTGACGACGTCGTCGATCAGAAGCACCGACGCTCCGCCCACGCCCGGGCCGGCGCGAAAGGCGCCCTGCATGTTCGCCCGGCGACCGGCGTAGTCCAGGCCGACCTGTGGGCGGGTATCGACGATGCGCAGGAGATCCTGCCCCACGGGAACGCCGAGGCGTTCGGCCACCACCTCGGCCAGGATCTGCGCCTGGTTGAATCCCCGCTCGCGCTGGCGGCGAGGGTGGAGCGGGATCGGCAGGACAAGGTCCAGGGGGGTGTCGTGGAGCGTTGCCGCGGCCACGTCGGCCAGCAGACCGCCGAGATACCGGCCCCGAGCGTACTCGCCACGGTACTTGACGCGGTGGATGGATGACCGCAGCGGGCCTTCAAAGACGAAGGCGGCGCGGATCGGTCCCAGCCCCTCCGGCCACTCCGCGCAGATGGGGCAGACCCGGCCACGCGTGCGAGGTCGACCACAGCGGCATTGGGGGCCGGTTAGCGGGCGCAACGCAGCCGCACAGGTGGGACAGAGCCACTCGCCGCGCCGGCCGCAGCCGCCGCAGACCGCCGGCAGCAGCGTGGCCTCCACGGCCCGCACCAACCGGCGGGCCCACGCGAGCGGGCTCGGCATCAGTGCACGTCCGAGGTACGTGTGGAGGTGGCGGCTGGGCTCCCCACGGATTCCAATTCGTCTGGGAGCGTGGCGCCTGCGGAGCGAGCGGGCACGTAGTCGAGCCGGTCGCCGACCGACGTCTTGCTCGCGCGGATCGTACCCGGCGGCAGCTCGATCACGTAGCGGGCCCCGGTGAACAACGGGCCGATCCGCCACGGCGGCATCGCTTCGGCAATCCGCACCACCACGTCGTCGCGGTTGAGGTAGAGGACATCGATCGGGAAGCGCATCCACATCGAGTGGATCGACGAGCACGGATCGATCAGCAAACCGGTGCCGGGTGGTAGCGTGGGACGGAGCATCAGTCCGCGCGTCCGCTCCCAGAGGCTGCGCGCCACCTGCACACGCTCGGCCACGACCGTGCCCCGCGTTGTGTTCAGTACCCGGATCGACGCCGGCCACTGCCGGTCGCGCTTCGTCACGCGGCGCTCCCCTCGGCCGACCCGCGCGGGGTCAGCGCACGAACGCTTCCCACACGATCGGCACCGACGGGCCGAGCAGCACGATGTAGAGCGCGGGGAAGATGAGGAACACCATGGGGAAGATCATCTTGACCGGCGCCTTGTGTGCCTGCTCCTCGGCGCGCTGGCGGCGGCGCATGCGCATCTGCTTCGACTGCACGCGCAGGACCTGGGTGATGCTGACACCGAGCTGGTCGGCCTGCACGACGGCGGAGACGAACACGTTGAGGTCATCCACATTGGTGCGCGCGGCCAGGTCGCGCAGCGCCTCGCGCCGCGACTGTCCCATGCGGATCTCGGACAGCATGCGGCCGAACTCCCGCGTCAGCTCGTTGTCCCACTTCTCCACCACGCGCTGCAGCGCGGGATCGAAGCCGAGCCCGGCCTCCACGCTAATCGTGAGCAGGTCGATGGCGTCCGGCAGCGCGCGGATGATCGCCGTCTTGCGCCGCTTGATGCGGGTCCCCAGCCAGATGCCCGGCAGGAGGTAACCGATCGCCCCCACGACGGCCGGGAACAGGATCAGGTAGAGCAGGCTGCTGCCGCTCATGAGGAAGAGGACGAACAATAGGCCACCCAGGCCGCCGGCCAGCAGCACGCGCAGCCCCGTGAACTCGGCCGGGCCGAGGTTGGCGGGGTTGCCGGCCTCCACCAGCTTCTGGCGCAGCCGCTGGTGGCTCGTCTTCGGGGCAAACCGCGACATCATCCCGGCCAGGCGGCGGAGCAGTGGTTTCAGCACGCGCTCGCTGAACGGTTGCTGAAGTTCCAGCTCTTCCAGCGTGGGCACGCGGTGGCCGAACTGAGAAAGACGCTCCTCAATCACGACCTGCGGCCGCGGCTTGCGCACGCCGAGGACCACCAGTACGAGGGCGACCACCATGATGGTAATGGAGAGAACCGGCAGCATCTGTTGCATCGTCGTGCGTTACCCCGCTCGTCCCTGCTAGACCTCGATGTTGACGATCTTCCGCATGGCGATGAAGCCGAGGAAGATCAACACCACCCCGCCGATCGGCATACAGATCCACGGCCAGCGCATCATGCCCATCACGTATCCGGGGTTGATCACCATCAACAACAGCGCCAGGCCAACCGGCAGCGCGGAGATGATGTAGCCGGAGATGCTCTGCTGGGCGGTGAGCACGCGGATCTCACCCTTGATGCGCACTCGCTCCCGGATCGTCTCCCCGATGACGTCCAGGATCTGCGCCAGGTTGCCACCCACCTCGTGCTGCACGTTGATCGCCGTGATCAGGAGGTCCAGATCCTCGCTCGGCACCCGGCGCAGCAGATGCGCCATCGCCTCCTGCGTCGGGATGCCGAGCCCGACCTCCTGCACCACGCGCCGGAATTCCTCGTTCATCGGGGGCGGCGACTCGCGCGCGACCAGCTCCATCGTTTGCAGGAGGCTGTACCCGGCCCGCAGCGAGTTGGCCATCAGGGTGATGGTGTCACCAAGCTGGTTCACGAAGGCGTTCGTCCGCCGCCGCGCCCGCATCGAGATATACCAGTGCGGGACCATCCAGCCGATCAGGGCCACGACCAGGCCGACCAGCAGCCCCAAAATCGGCTGCGTGATCCCGCGTCCGAGCAGGAACCCCAGCATGAACCCGAACGCGGCCGACCCGGCACGGACGATGAGGAACTCGCCCACCGTCATCCGGATGTTGGCACGCGCAAGTTGCAGCGCGACCGCCTCCGAGAACGTCTTGCCCTGGACAACGCGGTCGACCTGCTGGGCGAGGACGTTCGGCGTGCGGGCACCGGACAGCGACTCCGTTGCCAGCGACTCCAGTGAGGCGAACCGCTCCAGCCGCTCTTCGAGTTCGGGTGCCACCGCCTGTTCTCGGCGGACCAACAGGCCGAGTGCCACCAAACCCGCGGCCAGGAGGAATAAGATGAGGACCAGTGTCAGGAGATCCACGCCCGCTTCCTAACGGTGCCACCCTGCCAGCCGGCGGCGTGCCCCGAATCAGAAGAGCCGATCGTAACCCACCCCAAAGATCGTCGGCGGCAGATAGATGTTGGCAACCTCGAACTTCTCCACGAACTTCGGTCGGATGCCCGTCGGCTTGATGCGCCCGACGATCTTGTTGTTCTCCATACCGGTCTGCTCGAAGACGAAGATGTCCTGCATCACGATGACGTCGCCCTCCATGCCCTGGACCTCCGTCACCGCGACGATCTTGCGCGAGCCGTCCTTGAGGCGCGCCTGGTGGATGATCAGGTCAACCGCCGCCGCGATCTGCTCACGGATCGCGCGCACCGGCAACTCCACCCCCGCCATAAGGCACATCGTCTCCAGGCGAGCCAGGGTGTCGCGCGGGCTGTTCGAGTGCACCGTCGTCATCGAGCCGTCATGGCCGGTGTTCATCGCCTGGAGCATGTCCAGCGCCTCACCGGCGCGGCACTCACCGACCACGATCCGGTCCGGCCGCATTCGGAGGGCGTTAACCACCAGGTCGCGGATGGTGATCTCCCCGCGTCCCTCGATGTTGGGCGGCCGCGACTCCAGCGTGACGACGTGGTCCTGGCGGAGCTGCAACTCTGCCGCGTTCTCGATGGTCACGATGCGCTCGTCAGGCGGGATGAACGACGACAAGACGTTGAGCGTCGTCGTCTTACCGGAGCCCGTTCCGCCCGACACCACGATGTTCAACCGCGCTTCAACGCACGCCTTGAGGAAGGTGACCATCTCCTCGCTCATCGTGCCGAAGCGCACCAGGTCCTCGGCCGTCAGCGGGTCCCGCGCGAACTTTCGAATCGTCAGCGTCGGTCCGACCAGCGAGATCGGCGGGATCACCGCGTTGATGCGGGAGCCGTCCGGCAGACGCGCGTCCACCATCGGCGAACTCTCATCGATGCGCCGCCCCAGCGGGGACACGATTCGGTCGATGACCCGCATGACGTGGTCGTCGTCCTGGAAGGTGACGTCGGTGAGCTCCAGCTTGCCGTTCCGCTCGACGTAGACCTGGCGTGGGCCGTTGACCATGATCTCGGAGACGCTGTCGTCCTTGAGCAGCGGCTCGATCGGCCCGTATCCCAGGATCTCGGCGGCGATCGCTTCGAACAGGCGCAGCCGCTCGACGCGCGTCAGCACGATGTTCTCTGCCTCCAGCACGGAGGCAAAGGTCTCCTCGACCGTGCGCCGCACCTCCTCCTGGTTGCCCAGGTCCATGCGCGGGTCGAGCTCGGAGATCAGCCGGTTCTGGATGCGGCTCTTGAGTTCATTGAAGGAGTCGTTGCGGTGCGCAGCCGTGGGGCTGCTTCCCAAGGTCGGCCGGCGAAGCGCCGCAAGCTCGCCGGTCGCGACGCGCTGCGTCGCGGGCGCTGCGGGTGGCGAGAGCCGGTTGGTCGTCTGCGGCGGCGCCGCAGGCGGCGCTGGATCCACGGCCTCCGTTGGTACGTTGCCCAGGCGCTTCAAGAGCGACATGCCCTACTCCCTACCCATCCCGGAGGACATCGGCGCGGCTGACCGCTCAACCATGACGCAAGGCTGTCCGGAGACGGCCCACCAGCCCGGTGGCGCGCTCCGACTGTTTCACCGTCACCGCAACCTCGGTCGCATCCTCCGCGACCAGGCTGGTCGCGAGCCGCTTAATCTCGACCGAGACGCGGTGCTCCGGCTGGGTCTCGACCAGCGGCGCCCCCTCATTCACGCTCCGGAGCAGCGCCGCCGGCTCGTCCGGGATCTTCGCGACCAGCTCGCGCTTGAGGTTCTCCGCAATGTCCTGCGCCGGGATACCCAAGAACGTGTTCTGGCGATTGAGAACCAACAGAACCTTGTCCATCGGGTAGCCGAGCAGTTCCGTGATCTCCAGGAACTGCCGCGCGTCCTTGATCGCGGTCATCTCCATCGTCAGCACGAGCAGGATCCGGTCGGACGCATCCATGATCGACAGCATGGCGTCGTCGAATCCAGGACGGGTATCGACCACCACGTAGTCCGCCATCTTAGTCAAGAGCGAGAGCGACGCACGCAGGTGCTCGGCCGTGACAGTCTCCGCCTCCTGCGGGGTGGGCGGCGCGAGCAGCAGCCGCACCCCACTCCCGTGCGTCACCAGGATGTCGTCCATGAGTTCCCGATCGAGCGAGTGCACCTGGGGCACGATGTCGGCGATGGTCTTCCCGTCTGCGACGTTCATCATGACGCCGACATCGCCGAAGTGCAGGGCACCGTCGACCAGGACGACCTGCTTCTGCGTGGCGCGCCGGATGGCGACGGCCAGGTTGGTCGCCAGGGTCGTGCGGCCGACCCCACCCTTGCTGCTGACGACGCTGATAATCCGCCCCTTGGTGCCGTCGCCGGCCCGGCCGTTCGGGCTGCCGGTCGCCGCGGCCGCGGTGACGACCTGAACCGGACGCGGCGCCAGGCGGGAGACATGCCGCACGGCAAGGATCAACTCGTCGAGGCTGAAGGGCTTGGCCAGGAACTCACGTGCCCCCGCCAGCATGGCCCGCCGGAGTACGTCCGGCTCGTTCTGGACCGACATCATGATCACCGACGTGGTCGGCACCTTGGCCGAAATCTGCATCGTCGCCGCGATGCCGTCCATGTCGGGCATGTTGAGGTCCATGAGCACGATATCCGGGTGCAGCGCGACGGCTAGGTCGATCCCTTCCTTGCCGCTCGATGCCTTCCCCACGACCTGGATGTCGGGCTCGAACCGCAGCAGCTTTTCGACGTTGTCGCGGCTCTCCGCGACATCATCGACGATGAGAACCCGGATCGTGCTCCCAGACATCTACTGTCCTCCACCCGGCAGCCGAACGGTCTTCGGCACCGGCAGGCCGTACTCGTTGACCAGTTGCTCGTAGGTCACCCCGGTCGTGGTCACCGCGCCGTTGTCGTCCTTCGGGCGCAGAACGACCTGGTACTGCCCGTCGTTGTCCATCAGGAACTTGATGACCTCAGCCTGCTGCGGATCGACCTCCAGCACCAGCAGGTCTGCATCCGGCAACTTCTCCGCCGCACCCTGCGGCGCAGTCGGTGTGCTCGACGCCTCGCCGTCGCCGGTCGCGCTCGTGCCGTTGCTGACCGTGGTATCGCCCGCGATCACCCGCAACACGCGCACGTTCTGCACGACGACCTTGGTCACCGGGTTCCCCGGTGCGTTGTCTTCAACCAGGAAGCGCGAGCCAGGCTCACCCGGGTACGGGTAGGTCTGCCCCTCGGCCGCCCCCGGCGGCGGTTGCAGCACAAGCGTGTCGTCTTTGGCGTACCCTGTGGTCGTGTCGCGCACCTCCAACGGCTCCGACGGCACCACGCGTGACAGGTTGATCCGCACCGAGTAGATGATGTCGATGCGGTCGTCCGGGCGGATCATCCCGCCCAGGGCATTGATCCGGTCCACCGGCAGCGCGATCGCGCGGCGCCCCTCAGCCAGGTCAAACGTGAGCCCTGGTGCGACCAGGTTGGCGGCCAGGATCTGCTGACCCTTGACCAGATTCCCGGACACCGCCATCCCGACGACCTGCGCGGGCGAGGTCGCGCTGCCCGGTGCCACGCCCGACGCATCTACCTGGGTAACCTGGATGTCATCCTCGGAGAGCACGGTGTTGGCCGGGATATCCCGCGCAGCGACCACCACATTGGCCTTCGCGGGCGCGTTGCCTTCTTCCTCCGGTTGGCCGAGAACCCCGGAGAACGCGACGATTGCCAGCAACGCCGCCACCAGCGCCAATGCCACGCCGAGGAGAATGAAGAGCCGTCCGCCCTTGCGCATACAGTACGTTCCCTCTCCGGCTCATTGTGAGCCGCCTCGTCACAGGTGGCCGTTGCCACGATTTCGGCTACATCGCAGACGGAGCCTGGTCGATGTGCTACTCAGAGTGTAGGAACGTGCTTATGCCAGGGCCATAGTACGTTGGTAACGAGCAATACCGGGGCAGTCCCGGGGACTGCCGGCCCCGCGTGGTATAGTTGCCGGCGAGGCCGATGCATATGCAGGATCGAGCGACCCTTCTCTACGGCCAGGACCCCACGGAGCGTATCGTCGCGGTCGAGCGCGTGGGCCGGTCACACGTGCGCGTGTTTCGCCGCCTGCACGATGATCGCGTGGTGGCCGAGTCGGCTCCCTTCCACCCGTGGGCTGTACTGACCGAGGAGGGCGCTGGCGCCCTCGACCGGCGCGGTGCCGAGATCGTGCGCCTCCAGGGCGATCTCCCGCTGCGGTACCTCGCCCGGTTCGTGAGCTGGAATGCCTTCCGCGCCGCGATCGAGCAGATCCAGCAGCGGGGGTACCCGGTCCACACCTTCGGGCACCCCACCGATCAGTACCTCACCCTGACCGGGCGGAACCTCTTCCGCGGCATGGACTTCGACGACATCGTCCGGATGCAGATCGACATTGAGACGACCGGCTTCGACGCGCGCTCGAACCGCGCCGAAATCCTGGTCGTGGCGCTGTCGACCAACCGCGGCCGGCGGGAAGTGCTCGACGTTGCCGACTTGGGTGAGGCGGGGGTGCTGCAAACGCTCACCGAGCGCATTCAGCAGATCGACCCCGACGTCATCGAGGGGCACAACCTCTTCAACTTCGATCTGCCGTTCCTCATCGAGCGGGCCCGGCAGCACGGGGTGACGCTCGCCTGGGGCCGGGACGGCTCACCGCCCCGCATCGGCGGCACCCAGCGCTTCAAGGCCGGCGCGCGAACGATCCCGTACCAGGCGGTGTCGATCTTCGGCCGGCACATCGTCGACACCTACCAGCAGATCCAGCGCTACGACACTGCCAACGAGCTGGAAAGCTACGGGCTCAAGCAGTCGATCGACGCGCTCGGCCTCACCCATCCCGATCGCGTCTTCATCCCGGGCGACGAGATCGGCCGCGTCTATGCCGAGGATCGGCAGCGGGTCCACGCCTACGCGCTCGACGACGTGGCCGACGTGGCGCTCTTGAGCGAGCTGGCCCTCCCGACCGAGTTCTATCAGAGCCAGATCCTGCCGCGCGGGCTACAGGGCGTCGCCACCGGCGGGCCGGGCGAGAAGATCAACTACCTCATGACCCGCGTCTACCTCGCGCTCGAGCACAGCCTGCCCCTCCCGGATACGCCGAAGCCCTACCCCGGCGGCTACACGGAGGTCCGCCGCGTCGGGGTGTTCCGCCCGGTGGTCAAGTGCGATGTCGAAAGCCTCTACCCCGCCATCATGCTCAGCGACCGCATCGCCCCCGCGACCGACGTGCTGCAGGTCTACCTCGACCTCCTGGAGGTCCTCACCGCCCGGCGGTTGGAAGCCAAGCGCCGCGCACGGGAGACGACCGGCGCGGAGCAGGCACGCTGGCTCGGCCTCCAGTCCAGCTTCAAGGTGCTCATCAACTCCTTTTACGGCTACCTCGGTTACGGCCGCGCGCTCTTCAGCGACTTTGATGCAGCCCGACGGGTCACGCTGCGCGGGCAGGAGATCATCCGGCAGGTCGTGGACGCCCTCGATGAGGCCGGCGCCGAGACGATCGAGATCGACACCGACGGCGTCTACTTCCGCCCACCGCCTCACGTGCGCGGCCAGGACGCCGAGGAAGCCTTCGTCGCCGCGATCGGCGAGCGGCTGCCGCGTGGCATTAGCCTGGCGCACGACGGCAGTTTCGACGGCATGATCTCGCTCAAGACGAAGAACTACGTGCTGCGGGCGCAGGACGGACGGATCATCCTCAAGGGGAGCAGCCTGCGCTCACGGCGCGAGGAGCCGGTCCTGCGGCGCTTCCTGCGGGATGCCGCCCGCGCCTTCATCGAGGGCACGCCCGCCACCGTCCGCGACCTCTACCTCGACACGGCCGAGCGCCTGATCCAGCGCGCCCTTCCGGTGCAGGACATCGCCCGCTGGGAGACGATTACCGAAAAGACGTACACCAGCGAGGCCAACCGGCGGTTGGCCGACGCCGCCGCAGGGGAACGGATCGGCGAGCGCATCGCGGTCTACCAACGGGCCGACGGCAGCCTCGCCCGCATCGAGCAGTACGCGGGGGATGAGGATGTCGACTACCTCCTGCGCCGTCTGCGTGACATGGCCGCGCGGTTCCGCCCGCTGTTCCCCGACGACGCAGCCTTCGACCATCACTTCCCGCCACTCACGGCGCGCTCCGACATCGCGGTCGTCCGTACCGCACCCGCCGTCCAGCAACTCTCTATGTTCTGAGACGACGTACCCGACAGGACCAACAAGAAAAACGGCCGATCTCGACGTGAGATCGGCCGATGCACGGAACAAACCAAACAGCCGACCCGAACGGGTCGGCTGTTGCTGGTAGCGGGGGCGGGATTCGAACCCGCGACCTTTGGGTTATGAGCCCAACGAGCTGCCACTGCTCCACCCCGCGCTGCGGGACGTGGCCGAACGGGATCGGGGGCGACGACAGCC
>Ga0207768_100076_pt1 | contig 121585 bp, 107 predicted proteins | sample CeladaPassaB1F01_FD_187478 | JGI IMG/M metagenome (GOLD analysis project Ga0207768, IMG submission 187478) | Cellulose-adapted microbial communities from the Joint BioEnergy Institute, USA - Passage B1F01 (SPAdes) (version 2) | ecosystem: Engineered > Bioreactor > Continuous culture >...
GGCAGGCCTCCATCATCCTGACGTCCAACAAAGGACCGGAAGATTGGGGAGAACTGCTCGGGGATCCGGCCGTCACAACCGCCATTCTGGACCGGATCCTGCATCGAAGCGAGGTGATTCACCTGACAGGAGACAGCTACCGGCTCAAGCACCGCCAAACCATATTTGGAAATTTCTAGTTGTTGAAAATAAATTCGCGAAATTTGTTCAAAGGTACTTGACGGTTACAACAACCTCGCCGTATACCTCCAGCACGCCTTCCAGCCGGATGTCGGCCGACGACGCGCCGACCATGACGCGGCACCGGCCGCGCTCGAGGCACCAGCGGGACCGCGTCACGTCCCAGAAGCGCAGCTCATCCGCGGACAGCTCGAACTCGACCCGCTTCGATTCGCCCGGCGCAAGGGCGATCCGCGTGAACCCGGCCAGCTGCCGGAGCGGCCGCGGGACGCGCGAGCCTTCGACGCGGACATAGAGCTGCGGCACTTCCTCGCCATGCATGTCCGACACGTTCGTCACCGTGAAGCCGACCACGACGCGTTCGCCTTCCGCGATGCTGCCCGAGCTCAACGTCAGATCCCCGTAGGCAAACCGCGAATACGAAAGCCCGTATCCGAACGGATAGAGCGGCTCGCCGTCGAAGTAGAGATACGTCCGCTTGCCCTTGATGATGTCGTAATCCATGATATCCGGCAGCTGTTCGGCTGAGCGGTACCAGGTCATGCACAGCCGTCCGGCCGGATTGAACCGACCGAAGAGCGTGCCGGCGACCGCCCGACCGAGCTCCTGCCCGGCGTGCGCGAGATAGAGGATGGCGGGCGCGCGCTCGGCCGTCCGGCCGAGGGCGAACGGATAGCTGCCGATTACGACGACGATCGTGTTCGGATTCGCGGCCATTACCTCGCGGATCAGCCGCTCCTGCGGCTCCGGCAGCGCGAGATCCGGCCGGTCGACCGTCTCCCTGCCGTTGATGAGCGGGTGGTTGCCGACGAAGACGATCGCCGCGTCGGCCCCGCGAGCCGCTTCCGCCGCTTCCGACAGGCCTTCCGCCGCGATTTCCGCCGCGAACCGCTCGCCTCCCGCATGCGCGGATGCGCCCTGCGCTTCGGCCGCGCCGGCGACATTGACCACGTTCGCCGTCTCTTCGGCGTCGCCGGCGCCGGCGATCAGCCGTCCGTCCGGTCCGATCCGCACCGGTTGACCGTTCCAGGTCCGGATCGTCAGGCCGCCTTCCGTCCGTTCCAGCCGGAACACTTCCTTCGTGAACCAGCCCCAGATCTCATTCGCCGACGCGAGCAAGCGCCGGTCGTCCGTCGTCAGGAACTTGCCGGTCCGGACCGCCTTGAGCGTCGCGCTGCCCCAGCCCCATTCGGTCAGTTCAAAAAGATCCGCTTCTTCCGGACGTTCGGCGTCCGCGACCAGCGGCGCATCCCCTTCATCCGCGATCCGCACATAGCGGCCCGTCGCGCAAGACTTCAGCCGCACCCGGGACGAGCCATTTGCATGGATGACCCGCTCCCCGGCAATCGCCGCGTCAGCCGGTCCGTGCGGCTTGACAGCGCCCGACAATGCTTCGGCGATGCCGGCCAGCGGCGTCACCGCGTAGGGGAGAGAGCCGCTGTACCAGTCCCGGTACACGACGTCCGCCAGCGGACCGATGACCGCCACCTTGCGCGTCCGCTCCGGAGACAGCGGCAGCGCGCCGTCGTTCTTGAGCAGCACGACGCTCTTGCGCGCCGCCTCCAGCGACAGCGCCTCGTGTTCGGGCCGCATCATGCGCGATTCGCCGATCGCGGCGTACGGGTTCCGCTCGGCCGGATCGAACTCGCCGAGCCGGAAGCGGAGGCGGAACGTGGCGCGCAGCGCGACGTCGAGATCGTTCTCGGTCAGCAGACCCTCGTCCAGCGCTTCGCGGATCGCCTGCTTCACGACCTTCGCATCGTCCGTGATGCTGTCGATGCCGGCACGGATCGACGCGGCCACCGCCGCCGGAAGCGATTGCATGTACCCGTGGTCGCGCACCGTGCCGGTCACGTCGAACGCGTCGCTGACGACGAAGCCGTTCATGCCCCATTCGCGCTTCACGACTTCGGTGATCATCGGCAGCAGATTCGCGGGCACGCCGTTCAACGCGTTGTAAGCCGTCATCATCGACAGCGCGCCGCCTTCCTTGAACGCCTTCTCGAATACTTTCAAATAATACTCCCGCAGGTTGCGCGGATCGATGCTGACCGACCGGTCGCCGCGCCCGGTCTCGTTGTTGTTGCCGAGGAAATGCTTCAGCGTGGCGACCGCCTTCAGATAGAACGGATGATCGCCCTGGATGCCCCGGATGAGCGCCGACGCGAGCGTTCCGGCAAGAAAAGGATCCTCGCCGTACGCCTCCTCCGTGCGTCCCCAGCGCGGATCGCGCTCGAGATCGACCGTCGGCGCCCACAGCGTAAGCCCGTTAAGGGCAGGATCGCGACGGTGCCAGACGCGCGCTTCGTCGCCGATGACTTCGCCGACGCGGCGCAGCAGATCGGCGTCCCAGGAACTGGCAAGCCCCTGCGGCTGCGGGAACGTCGTCGATTCGCCCAGCCAGGCGACGCCGTGCGCCGCTTCGGTGCCGTGCTTGTACGGCGCGATCCCGAGACGCGGCACCGCGTCCTGGTATTGGGGCATAAGGCCGATTTTCTCCTCGAGCGTCAGTCTCGCGAGCAGGTCGTTCACCCGCGTCTCGAGCGGAAGATCCGGATTGCGGAACGGAAATTGCGATGGATCGGTCATGCGCTCGGCTCCTTTCTTGCATGCGCTTTCACAACAAATGGATTGTATCATGGGGGAAATCGGGCGGACTACCGGCACAATCCGCGCAAAAATCCGGCCATAATGCGGCATCCGGACGCTAGTGCAGCTTCCGGAACTGCTCCGGCGTCATGCCGACGTGGCGGCGGAACGTCGCGATGAAATGGCTCGCGTCGCGGAAGCCGACCCGCCGCGCGATCTCCCGCACGGTGAGCGGGGAGGAGCTGACGAGCATCTCCTTCGCCTTGCGCAGCCGGAGCTGGAGGAAATAGGCGTAGGGCGGCTGGCCGAACGTCTCGCGGAACAGCCCGGTTACCCGGCGGTTGGACAGACGAAGGACGGAGGCGATTTGCTCCATGCCGACGGAAGGGTCGTCGATGCGGCTTTCCATCCATTCGACGACCGCCCGCAGTTGCTCATGCCGGTCGTCGCCGTTTTTCCGTCCGGGCTGCGTGCTCCCGTATCGGGTCAGGGTGAGCAGAAAATGATACGCCGCCGACGAAGCTTCGATGCCGAACACGTCGCCGCCTTGCTCCAGTCGATCCACGATCCGTCCGATCAGCCGATCGAGCCCGACGTCGGCGGGCCATTGCAGGTAAGTCGACTGATGCACGCCCATGGAGGCGAGCATGCCGTCCGCCGCCGCGCCGCCGAACGTCAGATACGCCGTCTCCCAGCAGCCGTCCTCGTCCGCCTCGTAGGCGTGGGCGACGCCCGGAAAGAGCAGGAAGCCCGTGCCCGAGGGCAGCGGATACGTCCGGTCCGCCACCGTGATCCGGCCGCTGCCGGACAGCGTCTGCAGCCAGTGATAATACGGGTAGCCGTCCGGCCGCAGGATCCGTTCCTGGTCCGGGTTGATCCCGACGCTCTCGACGGCGAGCGGCAGCCGCCGGAGCTGCCCGAACGGCATCACGATCCGCCTGTGCGCCTTCATGGGCACGCATCGTCCTTTGATTTCCGTTTTCTTATATGCCAAGTCCAATATATTATATTTATCGTGGTTTTAAAAGCGTTTACAATGTTGGTAAATCTTATATTGACGGATCGGAAGGAGCCCGCTGTATGCTGAGCGACAAGCTACCCAAAATCTGGTATGGCGGCGACTACAATCCGGAGCAGTGGGACGACCCGCAAATCTGGAATGAAGATATCCGCATGTTCAAGCTCGCGGGCATCGACGTCGCGACCCTGAACGTCTTCTCCTGGGCGATGATCCAGCCGGACGAGACGACGTACAACTTCGAATTTCTGGACGCCGCGATCAACCGGCTGTACGAGAACGGCATCTACATATGCCTTGCGACGGGCACGGGCGCGCATCCCGCGTGGATGGCGAGGAAATATCCGGACGTGCTCCGCGTCGACTACCAGGGCCGCAAGCGCAAGTTTGGCGGTCGCCACAACTCGTGCCCGAACAGCCCGACCTATCGCAAATTTTCCGCGCTGCTTGCGGAGAGGCTGGCCGAACGGTACAAGGATCACCCGGCCGTCGTCGCATGGCACGTGTCGAACGAATACGGCGGCTATTGCTACTGCGAGCGGTGCGAGGCCGCGTTCCGCGAGTGGCTGAAGAAGCGCTACGGCACCCTCGAGAACGTGAACCAGGCGTGGAACACCCGCTTCTGGGGCCACACGTTCTACGACTGGGACGAGATCGTCGCGCCGAACGAACTGAGCGAGGAGTGGGACGGCAACCGGACGAACTTCCAGGGCATCTCGCTCGACTACCGCAGGTTCCAGTCCGACAGCCTGCTCGCCTGCTACAGGCTGGAATATGACGCGATCAAAAAACATACCCCGCACATCCCCGTCACGACGAACCTGATGGGCACCTATCCCGAACTCGACTACTTCGCCTGGGCGAAGCATATGGACGTCGTGTCGTGGGACAACTACCCGTCGATCGACACGCCGGTCAGCCTCACGGCGATGACGCACGACCTGATGCGCGGGCTGAAGAGCGGCTTGCCGTTCATGCTGATGGAGCAGACGCCGAGCCAGCAGAACTGGCAGCCGTACAACTCGCTGAAGCGGCCGGGCGTCATGCGGCTCTGGAGCTGGCAGGCCGTCGCGCGCGGGGCGGACACGGTCATGTTCTTCCAGCTGCGCCGCTCCGTCGGGGCCTGCGAGAAGTTCCACGGCGCCGTCATCGAGCACGCCGGCCACGAGCATACGCGCGTGTTCCGCGAGGTGGCGGAGCTCGGCGAAGAACTCCGGCGGCTCGGCGACCGCGTTATCGACGCCCGTGTCGAGGCGAAAGTGGCGATCCTCTACGACTGGGAGAACCGCTGGGCGGTCAGCCTGTCGAGCGGCCCGTCGATCGCGCTCGATTATCTGAAGGAAGTGCACAAATACTACGACGCGCTGTTCCGCCGGAACATCCAGGTCGACATGATCGGCGTGGACGAACCGCTCGACAAGTACGACATCGTCATCGCGCCGGTGCTGTACATGGTCAAGCCGGGATATGCGGCGAAGCTGGAGGGGTTCGTCGGGCGGGGCGGCACGTTCGTCACGACGTTCTTCAGCGGCATCGTTGACGAGCGCGACATCGTGCGGATCGGCGGCTATCCGGGCGAGCTGCGTCGCCTGCTCGGCATCTGGGCGGAGGAGATCGACGCGCTGCCGCCGGACCGGAAGAACCGGATCGTCATGACGAAGCCGTTCGGGGACCTTGCGGGCGAGTACGCATGCGGTCTGCTCTGCGACCTGATCCATCTCGAGGGCGCCGAGGCGATCGCGGTCTACGGCGACGACTTCTACGCCGGCATGCCGGTCGTGACGGTGAACCGGTTCGGCGCCGGCCAGGCGTGGTACGTCGCGTCCAGCCCGGAAGCGGCGTTCCTCGAAGGGTTCCTCGGCCGGCTGTGTGCGGACCGAAACATCCGGCCGCTCGTGGCCCGGGCGCCGGAGGGCGTGGAATGCTCGCGGCGGGTAAAGGACGGCCGCGGCGTGCTGTTCCTGCTCAACCACAACGCCGACGCGAGGGAAGTGGATCTGTGGGAGGGCCGATACACGGACCTTTTGACCGGCGAGGCGGTGGAAGGGCGGACGGTCTTGCCCGGCCGGGGCGTGCGGCTGCTCGCGGAGGCGTGAGCAGGGCCGGACGGCCGTCCGCCATGAACGCGATGGGGGTGGACGCCCCGTGTTGCAATCCGCGCTTCAATTCGTGAACAATCTGCGGCTCCGGACGAAGCTGGCGCTGTCGTTCTTCGTCGTCGTCTTCATTCCCGTCATGGCGGTCGGGCTGCTGCTCACCGGCCAGCTCCGGGACATGGCGCTCGACAACGCCGTCGAGCAGACGGTCGCGAACGTCGAACGCGTCAAGCAGCGCACGATGGAGATCATCAACGTGGCGAACGACATCGCCTACCGGCTCGCGAACGACGACCGGCTGGAGACGGTCGCGAACCGGCGATACCGCTCGACCTGGGAGGTCGTCTCGGCCTACCGGTCCTATCCGGACTTCGAGCAGTACGTCAACCTGTACAACGAGATCTCGAACATCCGGTTCTACATGGACAACCCGACGATGCTGAACAACTGGGAATTCATGCAGCCGGACGAAGAGATCCGGAACGCCTGGTGGTACCGCCGGGCGCTGGAAAGCTACAGCGGCGCCGTCAGCTGGTATTACCTCGAGGACGAACGGGACCGCCGCCATTACCTGAGCCTCGTGCGCAAAGTCTATTTCCCGACCGCGAGGACGAGCGGCGTGCTGGTCGTCAACGTGAACATGGACACGCTGGGCACGATCGTCGCCCAGGAAGCGTTCGATACGATGATCGTGGACGACACCGGCACGATCGTGTCGGCGAACCGTCCCGACCGGGTCGGAAAGACGCTCGCCGGCATCGATTTCGATCCGGAGCTGGCGGAGGCGAGGCAGGGCATGTTCGAGCAGATGATCGACGGGGAGGCGCACCGCGTCCTCATCGAGCCGCTGGCGCCGAGCGGGAGCGTGAACGGGCTTCGCATCGTCACGATTTTCGCGGTGGAAGATATTACGGCCGACGTCGACCGGATCCAGCTGACGGCGCTCGTCGTCATCCTGGCCGCTCTGGCCGTCGGGGTCATGCTGACCTACGCCTTCTCCGGCATGCTCACCCGCCGGATGAGCCGGCTCAGCAAGCACATCACGAAGGTGGCGACGGGCAACCTCTCCACTGTCATGGAGATCGACGGCCAGGACGAGATCGGCCAGCTTGCCCGCCAGTTCAACTCGATGGTCGCGAGCATCCACGCGCTCGTGAACGAAGTGCGGGAGTCGAACCGGCAGAAGCACCAGCTCGAGATGAAGCAGAACGAGATCCGGCTCAAGATGCTGGCAAGCCAGATCAACCCGCACTTCCTGTTCAACGCCCTCGAGTCGATCCGCATGAAGGCGCACCTGAAGGGCGAGAAGGAAATCGCCCAGACCGTCCGGCTTCTCGGCAAGCTGATGCGCAGGAACCTCGAGATCAGCCGGCGGCTCGCGCGGCTGGAAGACGAGATCGACATCGTCCGGTGCTATCTCGACATCCAGCGGTTCCGCTACGAAGAGCGGCTGAATTACGAGCTGTTGATCGAACCCGGTATGGAGCAAATTCCCGTGCCGCCGCTTATCATCCAGCCGATCGTCGAGAACGCGGTCGTCCACGGCATCGAGGGCAAGGAGGAGGGCGGCACCGTCACCGTCCGGATCGTCCGCGAAGGGGACGACGCGCTGGTCGAAGTCGCCGACGACGGCGTCGGCATGGAAGAAGACCGGCTGGCCGCGCTCATCGCGTCGCTCGACGAGCAGGAAGGGGAGGAGCAGCGCCGGATCGGCCTGCGCAACGTCCATCAACGTCTGATCCTGATGTACGGCCCGGCAAGCGGACTGAGCATCGAGAGCGCATCCGGCTCCGGCACGCGCGTCTCGTTCCGGTTGCCGGCTGGAGGTGAACGGACGCATGTATAAAGTGCTGGTGGTGGATGACGAACCGACCATCCGCGAAGGACTCCGCACCCTCGTCGACTGGGAAGCCCTCGGCTACCGGGTCGTCGACACGGGCGTGAACGGCCGGGACGCGCTGCTCAAATACGAGCGGCACCGGCCGGATCTGATCATCATCGACATCAAGATGCCGGGCATCGGCGGTCTGGAGGCGATCGAGCGGCTGCGGAGCCGCGACAAGCATCTCCATATGCTCATCCTGAGCGGTTACGCGGAGTTCGATTACGCCCGCCGCGCGATGGCGCACCGGATTGACGGGTACATGCTGAAGCCGGTCGACGAGGACGAGCTGATCGACTATCTGCGGCGGCTGAAGCTGACGCTCGACCGGGAAGCCGCCGAGCGGGTGCGGGCCGCCGGCTGGACGCCCGAGATGGTCGTCCGTTCGCTGCTCTCGGGCACGCCGCCGGCGGCGCTCGCGGAACCGGCGTCGTACGCCGGCCTTGACGGCTGTTCCTGGGAGGCCGTGGTGATCCGTCCCCGCTGCAGGCAGCCTGACGCCGACATGCTGGAGGAGGGCGGACGGCGGCTCGCAAGCGCCCTCTCGTCGGCGGACCGGATCTGCTACACGGCGGAAGGCGATCTCGGCCTGCTCGTCGCCGGCGGCCTCGCGGGCAGAGCGCAGCGGGATGCGCTGCTCAGGGCGATCGGAGACGCGCTGGCCGGACCGGAAACGGAATTCATCGCGGCGTCCGGCGGTCCCGTGGACAGCTGGACCGATATTCCGCAGAGCCATGCCCGGGCGGCGGAGGCGTTGCGCCGGTCCTTCTTCCTCGAGCCGGGACGCATTCATCCGGCGGACGCCGTCCTGCGGGAATCCGTCGCCGGTCAGACCGCAGAGCCGCCGGATCTGTCCGATCTCGCCGACCGGCTGGCGATCGCCGTCGACGTGGCCAACGAGCGGACCATCGGCGAATGGATCCGGGAGGCGGGATCGCGGCTGCTTGCGTCCGGCGCGGACGAGGAGGCGGTCAAGGCGTCGTGCGGCCAGCTCGTCACGGCGGTCGCCGCGCGCCTGGAGGCGCGTCGGCCGGGCACGGTCGACGGGCTCATGCAGCTCGGCCTGGTCGAACTGTACAAGGCGGGCCATTTCACGCAACTCTTGAAGCGGATGAACGAGCTGATGACCGCCTTCGCGCGGCAGTCGGAACAGGGCGGAACCGAGACGCAGGTGAAGAAGATGATCGACATCATCCACCGCCACTACGACCGGAGCCTGAAGCTCGAGACGATCGCCGGGCTGCTGGGCTACAGCAGCGCCTACCTCGGCAAGCTGTTCAAGCACAAGACCGGCGAGAACTTCAACACCTACCTCGACAAGGTGCGGATCGAGGAGGCGAAGAAGCTGCTTGCCCGGGGCATGAAGGTGTATGAAGTCGCGGAGCGGGTGGGCTACGCGAACGTCGATTATTTTCACGGGAAATTCCGCAAATACGTCGGCATGTCGCCCGCCGCTTACCGGAAACGGGCGGGAGAATGCTGAACGCGCATCGGGCCGCTTGCGGCGCCTCTTTCGGGCGTCGGGGCGGCCCGTCTGATTTTCGCATGAAATTCGGTTCAATCTGTCGGGTATTGCGGTGTAAGCGATTCCGCTAGAATGAGGGATGTCTGGAACGGGAGGGTTCGCATGGAAGCGGCAACAACGAAGGAACGAAAGACGGAGACGAGGTACGGGCGAACCGGGCGATTTTTCCGCAAGGCGCTCCAGAACCGGTGGCTGTATGCGATGTCGCTGCCGTTCGTGGTCTGGGTGTTCGTGTTCAGCTATCTCCCGCTCTGGGGATGGATGATGGCGTTTCAGCGCTACCGGCCCGGCCGTCCTTTCTCGGAACAGGAATGGGTCGGACTGGAGCACTTCAGGGCGCTCTTCCAGGATGACCTGTTCTATCAGGCGCTGCGCAACACGCTGGCGATGAGTCTGATGGGACTCGTGGCGGGGTTCGTCGTGCCGATCTTCTTCGCGCTCATGCTGAACGAAGTGCGCCAGATGCTGTTCAAGCGTTTCGTGCAGACGGTATCCTATCTGCCGCACTTCGTCTCGTGGGTCGTCGTCGCCGGCATCGTCACGAAGATGCTGTCCACGGAGGGCGGCCCGGTGAACGATCTGCTCCTGTGGCTCGGCGTCATCGATCAGCCGTACCAGTTCATGGCGAAGGGCAAGCTGTTCTGGATCATCGTCACGCTGGCCGACGTCTGGAAGGAGACCGGCTGGAACGCGATCATCTACCTCGCGGCGATCGCGGGGATCGGCCCCGAGCTGTACGAGGCCGCGCGGGTCGACGGCGCAAGCCGCCTCCAGCAGATGTGGCACATCACGCTGCCCGGCATCCGCACGACGATCGTCATCCTGCTCATCATGTCGATCGGCCACCTGATCAGCATCGGGTTCGAGAAGCAGTTCCTGCTCGGGAACAACCTCGTGCGCGAATACTCGCAGGTGCTCGACCTGTACGCGCTGAACTACGGCCTCGGCATGGGACGGTTCTCGTTCGGCACGGCGATCAACATTTTCAACTCGGTTGTCAGCGTCATCCTGCTGTTTGCCGCGAACGGCATTTTCAAGCGCGTGACCCGGGAAAGCATCATGTAGGGAGGAACGCGCATGGGAAGCAGGGGTTTTGCAAAATCATCCTTGTCGGACCGGCTGTTCGACGCGGTCGTGTATCTGTACGCGGCGTTCGTCCTGGTCATCACGCTGTATCCGTTCCTGCATGTCGCGGCGATCTCGCTCAACGATTCCATCGATACCGTGCGCGGCGGGATCACGATCTATCCGCGGAAGTTCACGCTGAAGAACTACGAAGTGATCTTCTCTTACCAGCATCTGGGGACGGGCTTTCGCAACTCCGCGCTCCGCACGCTGATCGGCACGGCGCTCGGCGTCATCAGCTCGTCGATGATCGCCTATACGCTGAGCCGGAAGGATTTCCAGGGACGGCGGTTCGTCTCCGTCTTCCTGGCGCTCACGATGTATGTCTCGGGCGGTCTCATTCCGTTCTTCCTGCTGATCCGCGAGCTGAACATGATGAACACGTTCGCCGTCTACATCCTGCCGGGCATTGTCAGCGCCTTCAATGTGTTCGTCGTCCGCTCGTTCATCGACGGGCTGCCGTACGCGCTGCAGGAATCGGCCAAGATCGACGGCGCGAATGACTTCACGATCTACTGGCGCATCATCCTGCCGCTTACGAAGCCGGCGCTCGCGACGATCGCGCTGTTCGTCGCGGTGGGGCACTGGAATTCCTGGTTCGACACGTACCTGTTCAATTCGCAGGCCGAACATTTGACGACGCTGCAGTACGAGCTCATGAAAGTGTTGCAGAGCACGCAATCGAACGTCGACTACCGGGCGCGCAACATGACCGAGGTGATGGCGCAGATTTCGCCGGAATCGGTCAAGATGGCGATCACGATGGTCGTCACGCTGCCGATCCTGTTCGTCTATCCGTTCCTGCAGCGGTATTTCGTGAAGGGCATGACGCTCGGCGCGGTCAAGAGCTGAACGTCCGCCCGTCCGGGGAATGGATGGCGCTTGCAACTGTACGAATGCCGGTATTGGCGGGCTCTGCCCGATCACCAATACATCATGACTCCGATTACGCATGGGAGGGGTATCAGACAGCATGTACCGAAAGAAAAAATGGTGGGTCCTGATGCTTGCCGTCGTCATGCTGGCCGGGCTGATCGCGGGCTGCGGCGGCAAGAAGAACGACGGCGGAGGGAGCGGAGGCGGCAACGCCGGCGGCGGAACGTCGACGTCCGCAGGCAGCGGAAGCGGCTCCGGCTCCGGCGATTCCGGAGGCGGGGAACTCGAGCCGATCACCTTCACGTTCTACGGCGCGGACCCGAACCCGAACTGGCAGAACATGCAGGACGCCGTCGGCCGGGCGATCACGGCGGCCACGGGCGTGACGCTCGACGCGGAGTTCGAGGTCGGCGATCCGCAGCAGAAGATCTCGCTGATCGCGGCGTCGGGCAAGTATCCGCACCTGATCAGCCCGAAGGGCGATCTCGGCAAGCTGGTCGAAGCCGGCGCCATGCTCGACCTGACGGACCTGATCGAGCAGCACGCGCCGAACATCAAGAAGCTGTTCGGCGACCAGATCAAGCGGCTGCGTTACAGCGAAGACGATCCGTCGATCTACGTCATTCCGACGTACGCGGAAGTCGGACAGACCTACTTCGACGCGGGCGGCGGCTTCCAGCTGCAGCACCGGGTCGTGAAAGAGCTCGGATTCCCTCGCATCCGGACGGTGAAGGACTTCGAGAACGCGATCCGCGAGTATCTGAAGAAGCATCCGACCGACGAGAACGGCAACAAGAACATCGGGCTGACGCTGAACGCGGACGACTGGCGCATGTACATTTCGGTCACGAACCCGGCGTTCTACACGACGGGCGGCCCGGACGACGGGGAGTATCACATTAATATCGACACGTATGAAGTCACGTACCATTTCCGCCGGCCGATCGAGAAGGAATATTTCCGCTGGCTGAACCACATGAACGCGGAAGGGCTGCTCGATCCGGAAAGCTTCGTGCAGAAGTACGACCAGTATCTGGCGAAAATCGCGTCCGGCCGCGTGCTCGGCCTGATCGACCAGCGCTGGGACTTCCAGGAAGGCGAGAACGCGCTCAAGGCGGAAGGCAAGTTCGAATACGGCTACGGCCACTATCCGGTTACGCTGACGGAGGAATTCAAGGAGACGTCGTTCTGGCCGGTCGGCTTCAGCCCGGGATGGGGCGTCGGCATCACGGTCGACTGCCCGGATCCGGTCCGCGCGATCAAGTTCCTCGACTTCCTCGCTTCCGAGGAAGGCCAGATCCTCGACAACTGGGGCATCGAAGGCGAGCATTACGTCTACGAGAACGGCAAGCGCGTCATTCCGGAAGCGATCACGGAGCGCAAGAAAACCGACCCGACGGGCTTCCAGCGCGAATCGGGCATCGGCCTTTACCACAACCTGGGCGCCCACTACGGCGACGGCGTGCTCGACTCGACGGGCAACTACTACACGACCAACTTCCCGGAACAGATCGTCGCGACCTACAACGACGCCGAGAAGGAAGTGCTGGCCGCTTACGGCGCGACGACGTGGAAGGATCTGTTCCCGAGCGAGAACGAGTTCCCGGTCAAGCCCTGGGGCGCGGCCTGGAACATCCAGGTGCCGGCCGACAGCGAGCTGAATGTGCTGCAGGAGCGGATGAAGGAGATCACTTGGCGCCGGATTCCGCAAGCGATCCTGGCTCCGCCGGAAGACTTCGACCGCATCTGGGACGAATACCAGCAGGAGCTGCTCGACGCGGGCGTCGAGAAGATGGAAGACGAATACGAGAAGCTCGTCCGGGCGCGCGTCAAGCTCTGGAACGAGTGATCGGAAGAGCGGAGAGTCCGCGTCAGGCGGGCTCTTCGCTTTTTGGCGCGAAGCGGTGACTTGCGCGGCTGCAACGAGGATGCCTCATTGCAGCCGTCGCGCGCAGCCCGGAGTTCCCCGCGCCTGGATCGGCTCGAGCAGGGAAATCTGCCGTTTGCCGGCCTTGAGCAGCGCAACGCGTCGGTACCGTTCATGCCGGGGCTTGAGCGATTTGTCCGCAATGAGCGCGACAACCGACGCGCCGGGTTTCAGACAGGGGAGAAGGCTGTCCAGCGTCATGCCGGCCGGATCGGCGCTTCCGCTCCGCCATCCGGTCAGTTGGCCGTAAGGCAGATCGGCGATGACGATGTCTGCGGGGCCGAAGCCGCCCTCCCGGAAAAAATCGGGCGCTCCGGCCGTGATATCCGCCTGGAACACTTCGATCGCTTCGATCGGACCGCGGGCCCGGTATCCCTCAAGGATCGCCGCGCTTTCCAGCGCTTCCCGATGGGACGGTTTGCCGAATTGCGCATAAAGTTCCCGGAGCTGCTCCGTTCGCGCCCGCATGCCCGCCTCGGTCAGCAGCGACAGATTGCGCCGCGCGATCTCGAGCATCGACGCATCGATGTCGGAGGCGAGAACGGCGCGGATGCGCGGACCGTGCAGCAGGCCGATGACCGTCAGCAGGTAGCCGCTGCCGCAGCAAGGGTCGTAGACCGCGTACGGCCCGACGCAACCGCGCTCCTCCAGCGCATGAAAGCACCGTTGCGCGATTTCGTCCGCGAGCCGCACCGGAAACGGCGCGGCGCCCCTGGCATTGTACAAGACCCGGCCGCTCGCGAAATGTTCGCGGGGTTCGCTTGCCGCAAATCGATATTCCAAACCGCATCACCTGGCCAATCCGTCATACGGGCATCATACCACAATTCGCCGGCAATCGGCAGGAATCAGGAGCACAGGGGCCAATATTAATTGGAAGAACGATACAAAAAGCGGGGGAAGGCCGTTGCTGATTCTGAAGCCCAAAATCGACCGCACGTTCAACCGGATGTTCGTCCTGCAGACGTTCACCCGCTGGCATTTCGGAGTGGCCAACGCGGTGTACGCGGAGGCCTGGCTGAAGGAGACGGGGCCGCTGGAGCCGGCCGAGAGCGCCGCTTTGGAGAAGCTGAGACTCAAGCTGATCGAAGGGGACGGCTGCGCCATGATGCGGAGGGTCGCGCGCGGTCTGCCGCCGGACGACGCGTGGGCGGAGGCGGAACGGATTCTCGGACATCGCGCGGATCGCATCCTGGACGCCGCGGAGGAAGCGCTCGAAATCGTCCGGCGGCGCCTTCAGGAACCTCCCGCGTGGTTCGCGGAGATGAACCGCAGGGTGGATGCGTTGTTCGGCATCTCCGAAGAGCATCCGCTCGAGGTCTGGCTTCTGCCCAGCCCGAAGGGGTGGACGGGCGGCACCGGCAACATGCTGGTCGGGGAAGGGGCGATAACGCTCGAATGCTCGGGAAACCCCGGCTGGTACGAAGCGGAGCTGTTCATCACGGTGCTTCATGAAGCCATGCATGCGATCCATCAGGAAATCGCGCTGATCCCGATCGTGGACCGCATGTTGACCGAGCCGGCCGGACGCGAACTTGCGGCGCGTTACGCGAATTCGCCGCCGGACCGGATCGGCGTCTCGGCGTCCGACACGATCGGCGAATTCGCCGTCCATTCCATCCTGGACGTGCTGCGGCGGGACGCCGGACTGGGAGAGACCGAGCCGTTCTGGCGGCAAATCGGGGAAGAGGCGGAAGCCTATTTCGCCGATCCGCATGCCGGCTGGCCGGACGGCCGGATCTACGACGCCTGGGTGCTGAACGGGGCGCGTCCGATGATCAAGCCGGCCGAGGATTACGTCCGAAGCGGCCGGCCGATCGACGAGGCGTTCGTGGAGACGTCGCTCCGGGTGATCCGGGATACGATCGATCGATACGAAAGGGCGGCGTCATGACCGCGGCGCTTCCGCGGCAAGCCGGTTTTCCAGTCTCTCAAGCTCCGCAAGCAACGGGGACATCTCCGGCGCGGCATCATCGGCAAGGCGCGCCGGTTCCGGCTCGGACCGCTCCCGGACAGACGCGGCTTCGGCAACCGGCGCCGGATCGTCCCCGGCGATGCCCTCGATCCAGGCCGCATAGAACCGGCCCAGCATCCGGACGGAAGCCGGGACGAGCAAGGCGAGCAGCAGCCCCGAGCCGCCGACGATCCAGGACTGTTCGTACGGGGTGAGGCCGAATGTACGGGTCAACCATTCGAACAGCCACCCGTCCGCGAACAGCGTGTATTCGAACCTTGCCTCGACGACGTGCCATACCCCGGGAGCGAGCAACAAGGCCAGCGCCGTCAGCGGCGCAAGCAGCGCGAGCGTGAAGCAGACCGCGCCGGCGGGCAGCTGCAGCAAGCCGTATACGACGCCTCGGTACGACCGCCTGTCGGCGAAAACGGACAGCAAGCCGCCCAGCCCGCGCCGTTCGCGCGACGGACCGCCATCGCCGTCCTTCGGCTTCCCGGCAGCCGGCATCCGGCGGCCCGACCAGGCGGATGTCCGTTCGTATTCGCTTTCCAGCATCCGACGGCAGACGATCAGCGCGAACGCGAGCAGCGGAATGCCGATGACGATCGCGGAGGCGGCGACGCCGACCGAAAGTCCCGCAACCGTAACAACGAACGCCCCGATCCCCTTCGGCAGCGACAGGACGAGCAGCTTCCAGGCTTCCCATGCGGACAGTTTCTTCATCGCAAACGAACCACGCTTTCCCGAGTTGTTGTCGAATCACCCCCATCGTACCGCGCCGCGGGCCATCCCGCATCGGCTTCACGCCGGACAACCAGCCTCGACCCGGGACCGGCCGAGCGCCCGACGTTCGGCCGGGATTCGTCAAATAGCAATCAAACACCCCCCCTTGATGTTCGGAGCTTGTGAGCCTGTTTGTTGCTGTAATATAATAGATCCGATAGCGCTTTCCAATCCGGCGGTCAAGACAATTTGCCTGGTTTATCAGGTTCATTCGACAACCGAAACGGAGGTCGTACGGTGCCCCAATCTTTCCGTGTCACACGCAAGCTGACGGTTTCCGCGCTCCTGATTCTGGCGGCGATCGCGGCGGCCGTCCTGATCTGGGCGACCGCCCGGCAAGCCGAAACGGACACGGCGAACGGAGGAACGCCCGCATCGGCCGAAACCGGACGGGACGCGGCGTCTTCCGATGACGGGGGGACGCCGGTCGTGAGTCTGGTCGATCCCGACGCGTCGCCGATGACGCGCTCGCTCTTTCAATACCTTCGGGAATCGCGTGGCAAGCGCATCCTGTTCGGCCACCAGCACGCGACGACCGTGGTCATCGCGCTCACCGGCAATCCGATCCAGTCGGACGTCTACAATTCGACGGGCGATTTTCCCGCCGTCTTCGGCTGGGACACGCTGAGCATCGAGGGCAAGGAGAAGCCCGGAATCCAGGGCGACATGGAAGCCAGCCGCGACCGGCTGATCGAGAAGATGAAGGAAGCGCACAAGCTCGGCGGCATCATCACGCTCAGCACGCATCTGCCGAACTTCGTCACCGGCGGCAGCTTCTACGACACCTCCGTCGGCGCTGTCGCGCACATCCTGCCGGGCGGCGACAAGAACGCCGAATTCAACGAAATGCTCGACCACATCGCCTACGTGGCGAACAACCTGAAGGACGACGACGGCGAGCTGATTCCGATCCTGTTCCGGCCGTTCCACGAGCAGAACGGCAGCTGGTTCTGGTGGGGCGCTCCGCACACGAAGACGAGCGACTATATCGCGCTGTACCGGTACACGGTCGAGTATCTGCGCGACCGGAAGGGCGTCCACAACTTCCTTTACGTGTTCTCGCCGAACGGTCCGTTCTCCGGCAGCGAGAAGACGTATCTTCAGACCTGGCCGGGTGACGAATATGTCGACATCCTCGGCATGGACCAGTACGACAACCAGGATTTCCCCGGCAGGCGGAACTTCCTGCAAGGCCTGGCGAAGGATCTCGCGATGATCAACCGGCTGGCGGACGCGAAGGGCAAGATCGCGGCGCTGTCCGAATTCGGCTACAGCCCGAAGGGGATGAAGACGGAGGGCAACGGCGATCTGCGATGGTTCACGAAGGTGCTCGACGCGATCAAGTCCGACCCCGACGCGAGGCGAACCGCCTACATGCTGACGTGGGCGAACTTTTCGACGAACGGCAATCTGTTCGTCCCGTACAAAAACGCCGCGCTGCTGGGGGACCACGAGCTGCTGCCGGACTTCATCGCGTTCTACGAGGACGAATACACGGCGTTCGCGGGCGACCTGTCCGGGGTGTACGACAAGCGGGTCGAAGCCGCCCCGAAAGAGCCGTTCCTGCATATCGCGACGCCGACGGCCGGAACCGAGGCGGTCGGCCGGACCGTGATCCGGGCGCGGGTCGCGCACGCGGCCGGGGCGGACGTCACGTTCGCCGTCAGGGGATCGACGGACCGCGTCCCGATGAAGCTCGACCCCGACACCGGCTATTACCTGGCCGAATGGGAGCCGGACCCGTCGCTCGTCGGCGGCAAGACCGTCATCGGGGTGAAGGCCGTGCTGGACGACGGCACGACGCTGGAAGACGCGGTCGAGGTCAAGGTCGGTTCGGGCAAGCCTCCGGTCGCGGAACTGCTGCACGACTTCGAGTCGTCGGTCGAAGGATGGGCAATCAACAACGACAACGGCGGCGTCTGGAACACCGCGAAGGCGACGGGACCGGCGGTGTCGGCGGACGCGGCGTCGAGCGGCCGGAAGTCGCTCCGGGCCGATTTCGAGCTCGGCGGCGGCAGCTTCGAGCTGACGCGCGTCGAAGACGTCGACCTGAGCGGCGCGCTCGCGCTCGAGGCGAAGGCGCTCGTCCGGCTCGGCGAAGGCTCCGACGCGGGCGCCGGCGTTCGCGCGAAGCTGTACATCAAGACGGGAGACAAATGGGCGTGGACCGATTCGGGCGAGAAGGCGCTCGACGGCGACTTTGTCACGATCCGCTTCGATCTGTCCAACGTCGGCGATCTGGAGAAGGTGCGGGCGATCGGCATGCAGATTCTGACCGATCCCGACTCCCGGGGCACCGCGTCGATCCGGCTCGATGAAGTGGCCTTGTACCGGCCGGCGGATTAAGCGGACGTTACGCGCTCATGCGGGGGGTATGGCAGAAACGATGATTTCCGACATTCGGCCCCGGGCGGTGCTGTTCGATCTGTTCGAGACGCTCGTCACCGAATTCGCGGACGGCAGGAGACGGGCGCGCCGGGAATTCGACTACCGGTCGCTGCTCGGACTGGACAACGACACGTTCAGGAAAGAATGGAACGCCCGCTTCATGCGCCGGATGACCGGGGAACTCGACTATTTCGCCGTCATCCGCGAGATGCTGGACGCGCGCGGACTGCCCTGGCCGGAAGAGACGGCGCGCATGCTGTACGAGGAACGGGTGCGGGAGAAGCGGGCCGTTTTCAGCGGCATCGACCCCGACATCATCCGGATGCTCGCGCGGCTCAAGGGGATGGGGCTCAGGCTCTGCCTCGTCAGCAATTGCTCGGAGGAAGAGGTGCGGGGATGGGACGATTGCGACCTCGCGCCCTTCTTCGACGAAGTCGTGTTTTCCTGCGAAGTCGCCGCGGCCAAGCCGGCCCCCGTCATCTACCGGATCGCGCTCGAGCGGATCGGCGCCTCGCCGGGGCAGGCGGTGTTCGTGGGCGACGGCGGGTCGCGCGAGCTCGAAGGCGCGGCGCGCGTCGGCATCCGGCCGCTGCACGCGTACTGGTACAACCGGACGATTCCTTCCGATTATCCGAAAATGCATCATCCGAAAGAGGTGGCCGAAGCCGTCGAACGGATGTTGAAGGAGGAAGCGCATGCCGATGAATGAAGCCGGGCGAACCGGGACCTGGCCGGCGCTGTCCGGCTTGCTGCTCGTGTATGTGGAATACTCGATCCTCGTGTTTGTGCTGCGGGGGTTGTCGCTTTACTTCATCCTGACCGGCGACATCGGCATCATGGCGGGGAGCGGCGATTTCCGCTTTCACTTCTGGACGTCCGTGTTGCTGGAACTGCTGTCGGCCGCCGTGCTCGCGCTGATCTGGCTGCGCAATCCGCTTGCGCGGCCGGCCGCCGTGATCCGGGAGGCCTTGTTGCCGGCCGTCGTCGCGGTTCGGGCCCTCTGGTTCGGCGCGGACACCATCTGGTGGGAGATCGCCGCCCTCGAGATCGCGGCCGGCGTTTTCTGGGTCGCCTGGTTCCTCGGGTCGCGGCGCGCGCGCCTACATTTCGCGGCCGCGCGGGACGACGCGGACGCGGCCTGACCGCTTTGTGAGACCCGTCATGCCGGACCGCCGGCGACTGTGCTATAATGCTGTAGACTGAGAGATACGAGGGGGAACCGCATTTGCGCATCGGAGCGATCGAAGCCGGCGGCACGAAGTTCGTGTGCGGCGTCGGCGACGAACACGGCAATATCGAAGACCGCGTGACTTTCCCGACGGAGCGGCCCGAGCCGACACTGGAGCGGGTGATTGACTATTTCCGGGACAAGAAGGTCGAGGCGATCGGCATCGGCACGTTCGGTCCGATCGACATCAACCCGGACAGCCCGACCTACGGCCATGTGACGACGACGCCGAAGCCCGGCTGGTCGGGATTCGACTTCCTCGGCACGATGAAGCGGGCGTTCGACGTGCCGTTCGGCTGGGACACCGACGTGAACGCCGCGGCATACGGCGAGGCGACCTGGGGAGCGGCGAAGGGGCTCGACAGCTGCGTCTACTACACGTTCGGCACGGGCGTCGGCGTCGGCATCTTCGCGGAAGGCCGGCTCGTGCACGGCCTGCTGCATCCCGAGGGCGGACACGTCCTGATCCGCCGCCATCCCGACGATGCCTTCGCGGGATGCTGCCCGTACCACGGCGACTGCCTGGAGGGGATGGCCGCGGGCCCGGCGATCGAACGGCGCTGGGGCGCGAAGGGGAGCGAGCTGCCTCCGGACCATCCGGCGTGGCCGATGGAGGCGTTCTACATCGGACAGGCGCTCGCGTCGGCCATCGTGCTGCTCTCGCCGAAGAAGGTCATCCTCGGCGGCGGCGTCATGCACCAGAAGCAGCTGTTCCCCCTGATTCGCGGGGAAGTGCGGCGGAATCTGAACGGCTATGTGGCGCACGACGCGATTCTGAAGCACATCGACGACTACATCGTGCCGCCGGGACTCGGCGACAACGCCGGACTGTGCGGGGCGCTCGCCCTCGGGCTTGCCGCGCTGCGCGGCGGGTCGCGATCCTGACGCGATGAAACGCCGCCTTCCCGCCATGCCGCGGGAAGGCTTGTTTCATGGACGGGAGGATGACGGGCATGACGGTCCTGCAGAACATTTCCCTGCTTCTTACGGCTTGCAACCTCTTGTTCGCCGCGACGATCGTCTTCCTGGAGCGCCGGCATGTGGCGGCGACCTGGGCCTGGGTGCTGGTCCTGGTGTTTCTTCCCGGTCTCGGCTTCATTCTGTATCTGGTGTTCGGGCAGAACCTGCGCCGCCGCCGGTTCTTGCGGATTCGCGCCGCGAACCGGACGCGGATCGTCGGCATCGTGAATCGCCAGCGCGAACTGTTCGCGGAAAGCCGGATCGCGTTCAACGACCCGCGGATGGAGGCGCATCGCGATTTCATTTACATGAACCTGTCGAGCGCCCACGCGATCTACACGCAGGACAACACGGTCGACATCTTCAGCGACGGCGATTCGAAATTCGAGCGGCTGCTCGCCGACATCGAAGCGGCGACGGACCATATCCATCTGATGTACTACATCGTGCGCGACGACGAGATCGGCCGGCTGCTGCTGGCCAAGCTGGCCGAGAAGGCCGCATCCGGCGTGGAGGTTCGCTTCCTCGCCGACCATATCGGCTCGCACCGGCTGCCGCGCCGATTCTTCCGGCCGCTGATCGAGGCGGGCGGGCAGGCGGCGTTCTTCTTCCCGATCCGGTTCGGCCAGTTCAGCCCGCGGATTAATTACCGCAACCATCGCAAGCTGGCCGTCATCGACGGCACGATCGGCTATATCGGCGGGTTCAACGTCGGCGACGAATACCGCGGACGGGATCCGAAACTGGGGTTCTGGCGCGACACGCATCTCCGCGTGGAAGGATCGGCCGTGCGCCAGATGCAGGCGCGCTTCCTGTTCGACTGGAACCTCGCGGTGCCGGACCGGCCGCTCGTCACGGGGGAACGGTATTTTCCGGAACGGCCGGGTCCGGGACGCGTCGGCATGCAGATCGTCTCGAGCGGCCCCGACCAGGACCTGGAGCAGATCCGGAACGGATTCATCAAAATGATCCACGAGGCCGAAACGTTCATCTATATCCAGACGCCGTACTTCGTGCCGGACGAGAGCTTCCTGACCGCGATCCGGATCGCGTCGCTCTCCGGCGTCGACGTCCGGCTCATGATTCCGGAACGCCCCGACCACCGGGTGGTCCATTACGCGACGTTCGCCCATCTCGACGAGCTGCTGCAGACCGGTGTGAAGGTGTACCTGTACCGCAAAGGCTTCCTGCACGCCAAGACGATCGTCGTCGACGGCAAAATCGCGACGGTCGGCACCGCCAACATCGACAACCGCAGCTTCCGGCTCAACTTCGAAGTGAACGCGTTCCTGTTCGATTCCGACGTCGCGGGCCGGCTCACGGCGCTGTTCGAGGAGGATCTGGCGGAATGCGTCGAGCTGACGCCGGAGATGTACCATAACCGGCCGCTCGCGCACAAGGCGCGGGAATCGGTGGCGCGGCTGCTGTCGCCGATCATGTAGCGGCCATACAGAGAGAAAGGAAGCCATGCCGGGCGCAAAGCGCCGCGGCGTGGAGGTGAAGTTCATGGAGAGGAATTGGAGAAAACCGGATCTTCTCAGGCGTATCGGCCGGTACGCGGCCGTCCGGTCGGCTCGGGCGTTCCGGCGCGACACGCCCGGCTGGATGGCCGCGAGCGCCGGCGTCGCCGTCGTCTGGACGGCGGCCGTGGCGGTCAGCGCCCTCGGCATCCCGACCGGGCTCGGCTACGGATTCGACGCGACGCTGCTCATCGCGGCCAGCCTGTTCGGCCTGTGGGCGGGAGGCGCGGCGCTGGCGTATCTTTTCTCGCTGGCCAGGCTGCCGGTTCCGCGGCTGTTCTTCGGCGTCTTCCTGACCTCGGCGTCCGGCATGTCATACGCGCTGGCCGATACCGGCATGGGCTGGGCGGGGCCCGTCGTCGCCGCGGTCGCCACGGGTCTGGGCGCCGCGGCGGGCGGTCTCGTCATGGCGATCGCCGGCGCCCGGCGCAATCCGCTCCGCTCGGCGGCGGCGGTCGCCGCCGCGGCCGCCCTCGGCAGCCTGCTCACGGCGGGAACGCCGCTCGTTCCGGACGGCGAGCCCGAGCTGCTTACGGTGGACGACCGGATCGTCGAGGCGGAAGCCATCGCCGAACCGGATGACGCGGGCGCGCCCGACGCCGGCCCCGGGCCTTACAAGTACACCCTGTTCACCTACGGCAGCGGCACGGACCGGCACCGCGCGGAATTCGGCGAAGGCGCGGCCGTCGTCACCCGGACGGCCGACGCGAGGCGCATCCATCCGAAATGGTCGCCGATCCGCAGCCGGTTCTGGGGATTCGGCACGAGCCGGCTTCCGCTCAACGGCCGGGTGTGGATGCCGGAGGGGGACGGGCCGTTCCCGCTCGTCCTGATCGTGCACGGCAACCATCTGATGGAAGATTTCTCGGACGAAGGGTACGCCTACCTCGGCGAACGGCTCGCGAGCCGCGGCTTCATCGCCGTGTCGGTGGACGAGAACTTCCTGAACTATTCGGTCTGGAGCGGCATTCCGAAGCCGGACATGAAGCTTAGAAGCTGGCTGTTGCTCCGGCATCTGACCGAAATCGTCGAACTGAGCCGGACGCCGGGCAATCCGTTCTCGGGCCGGGTCGATCCCGGGAAGATCGGCCTGGTCGGCCATTCGCGGGGCGGCCAGGCGGCGGCCATGGCGGCCGACCACACCCGCTGGTTCGCGGACGACCCGGCGCTGGATGCGATCGGCGGGGAGATCCGCATCGTCTCGGTGGCCGCGATCGCGCCGACGGACATGCCCGTGGACGGCAAGCTGGCGGAGTTGCGGGGCGTCAACTACCTGACGATCCACGGCTCCCGCGACGCCGACCTGCAAAACTTCTACGGCGACCAGCAGTATGTGCGGACGGCGCTGAACGGACGGGAAGACCGGTTCAAGGCGGAAATCTACATCGAAGGGGCGAACCACGGGCAGTTCAACACGTCCTGGGGGCGCTTCGACCTGTCGATGCCGGCGGGCATGCTGCTCAACACCCGCGACCTGATGGACGCCGACGCGCAGCGCGTAGCGGCGGCAAGCTACATCGCGGCGTTCATGGAGGCGACGCTGCGCGGCAGGGACGAATTCCGCAGCGTCTTCTCCGATCCGGAGATCCGGCAGTCCTACGCGTCCGGCGCCGTCGTCTTCGGCCGGTACGAAGCCGGCGATTACGCGGCGATCAGCCGGTTCGAGCATTCGGACACCCGTCATCTCCGGGACGGCGTCGCCGCCGAAGCGCAAGGCATGGCGGAGTGGAAGCACGCGGAGGCGCTGAACCGGGACGGCAAGGGCCGGGGATACAAGGGGCTGTTGCTGGCCTGGGAAGACGACGCGCGGTATGCGATCACGCTGGACGAGCGATTCCGGCAGACCGCCGGATGGGAGAGGGCGGGCGCGATCGCCCTGTCCCTCGCGGATCTGTCCCATGAACTGCCCGAGAGCGGCGCATACACGGTCGAGATCGAAGTCGAAGGGGCGGACGGCCGGACCGCGCGGCTGCCGCTCGACCGTTTCGGCGTGCTGAAATCGCCGCCCCGCGTCACCTACACGATCCACCGCTTCCTGGAGCGGCGGTTGGAGAACGGCAAATACAAGGCGGATGTCGAGCCCGTGTTCGAGACGTTCATCGTGCCGCTGGACGCGTTCGGGGATATGCTGCCGGGCCTTGCGGCGGGCGGCATCCGTTCGGTCGCGCTGCGCGTCGAGGGCGGGCCCGGGAAGCTCATGATGGATGACATCGGCTTTTATCCGGACAGGTGAAGGATCGCCTGTCCTTTTTGTTTGCGCGCGTTTCGCGGCGGGCGGCGGAGGCCATACTGATGACGTGGAAAGGAGGGGGACGGATGCCGATCCTTCCCGTGCACGAACGTCTGGCCGAACTGTGGGTGATCCGGGGCCGGCGTCCGCTGACGGAAGCCGAGGAGACGGACTTCGAGCACTGCCTCGCGCTCAACGCGTCGTATTGCCGGCAGCTCGCCCATCTGAAAAATCTGTCGCTGCTTGCGGCCATGACGAACGACACCGAATGGCAGCACGAGATCTGCCGGCAGATCGAGAAGTTGACGCGATGAACGGCGGCGGGAACTTTTTCGCGCATAACCGGAAACGGGACGGACATACTACATCTGGTCGGCGATGAGCCGGCGAAAATCCGACATTCACCAAGGAGGCGCTACATAGTGGCTGCGAATCTTGGCGCACATGAAGTGATGGAAATCCACGAAGTGCTGAACGGCACGGTTGACGCGATCAACCAGATGCAGCTTCTGCGTCAGCGCGTGCGCGACCGGCGGCTGGCCCAGATTCTCGATCATCAGCTGCAGTTCGCGGTGACCGGGTACAACGCGATGGTGGATCTTCTGCATCGCCAGGGCGCGGGGCAGGCTGCGCCTTACCGGGCCTTGAAGAACAACTTCCAGCCGACCTACGGTCTCGACCACCCGGGCACGATCAGCCCGAACACGTCGCCCGACCAGCTCGACGACCGGGATGTGGCCAGCATTCTGCTCGGGCTGCACAAGGCGTCCGCCGCGAAGAAAATCCTTGCCGCGCTTGAGTGCGCCAATCCCGAAATCCGCCGCGCGATCCAGCAGGGCGCGATCAACTGCGCGGAACAGGCGTACGAAGTGTGGCAGTACATGAACGAACAGGGCTATTATCAGGTGCCGACGTTGAAGGAAGTGACGACGCAGACGATTTCGAACGTCTATCAGCCCGCCGGCACGCCGCAGAACGTCCCGACGAATCCGGCCGGCGTGCAATGGCAGCAGCCGCAGCAAAACTTCGAGAACACGCTGCAATAAGATCGTCCAGGGGAGAACGACCCGCGAGCCGGGTCGTTTTCTCGCATCGGGCGGTTCGGCCATGTTCGGAAAGGAGTGATGAACGGTGGCGGAACGGAATGTGCTGGCCTATTTCAGGAGCGAGGAGGAGGCGAAGGCGGCGCTGGAGCGGATGAACGGACTGAACATCTCGGACAGTTCGATCCGGCGGGTCGACCGGTATCCGGGCGGCGGGATGCACGACATCATGAACCCGGTGAGCGGCGATTTTCCGGGACTCGGATTCCTCGTGTACGGGACCGACTTCACGAACAGCAGCGCCGGGATTCTCGCAGCGGCCGATGTCAGCGCGAGCGGGCTCAGCTCGGGCGGACCGGACAACCGGGTGACCGGGCGGGACGTGCTGCTCACGGTCGTCGTGGACGAACGGGACTACGAGCGGGCGGTGCGGATCGCGATGGACGGGGGCGCGGTCGTCTAGCCGGACGAAAGCTTTTCCCGGGCGGGCGGAATGGGATATGATGGTTCATGAGGTGAGCGAAATGAACGATACCCGATGCGGAACCGATGTGCTCGATCTTCTCCTGAACCATCGGTCGATCCGCGCGTTCCGGGACGAGCCCGTGCCGGAGGCGGATCTTGAGGCGATCATCCGGGCGGCGCAAATGGCTTCGACATCGTCCAACATGCAGGCGTACTGCGTCATCCGCGTGACGGATCGCCGGCTGCGCGCCGAGCTGGCGGAAATCGCGGGGCGGCAGCAATACGTCGTCGATTGCCCCGAGTTCCTCGTCTGGTGCGCCGACCTGGAGCGGCTGCGGATCGCGGCCGGGCTCGAGCCGTCCGTTATGCCCTGCAACGCCGAGGCCTATACGATCGCGGCGATCGACGCGGCGCTGGCCGCGCAGAACGCGGCGGTCGCGGCGGAATCGCTCGGCTACGGCATCTGCTACATCGGCGCGATCCGGAACGACATCGCGAAGACCGCGGAGCTGCTCGGCCTGCCGGGGCGCGTCGCGCCGCTGTTCGGCATGTGCGTCGGCCGGCCGGACCAGGCGCCGCTGCGCCGTCCGCGGCTGCCCGCGCGGGCGGTGCTGCACGAGAACCGGTACGACGCGTCCGTGTACGGCGGGGCGATAGCGGAGTATGACGCCGCGCACGCCGATTATCTGAGGGAGCGGAGCGGCGGCCGGCAATCCGCCGGCTGGTCGGAGCAGATGCGGGAGAGGCTGTCCCGTCCGCCGCGCAGGATCGGCGGATTCCTGCGGAAGCAGGGGTTCGACCTTGCGGATTGAGGCCGGGGATGCGGACCCTGCACCAACAAAACAACCTCCCGTCCGCGGCCGGACGGGAGGTTGAATGTTTCGGACGGTTCTGTTAGAATAAAAAAATGGAACCCATGTTCCGGAAACGAGCACACATATACTCATTATAATTATAATGGGTTACGCCTTGCGTGTCAACTGTTTTTTCACAAATCAGCGAGAGGGGTGTCGGATCGGAATGGACAGCAGGGATCCGCGGTGGAGGGAAGAGCAGGCCCGCGTCGACCGCGTCACCGGGAGCATCAGGCGGACCATCGGAAGGCTTGAAGAAGAAATCGGCGCGGTCCGGTCCGAGGCGTTCGAGATCCGCAAGCATTTCTGGGACGAGGTTACGGTCAACTTCAGCACGTTCGACGACATCCAGGAGACGTACTTCAGCATGAAGCAGCAGGCGGACCTGCTGGCGGAGCGCGAGCGCACCGAACGGCACTCCGCCGAATACGTGAACCGGCTGAAACGGCTCGCCGATTCGCCGTATTTCGGACGGATCGATTTCCGCGAAGCGGGCGCGGACAAGGCCGAGTCCATCTATCTCGGCATCGCCTCCTACCGCGAGGAGGACGGCGACGAATTCCTCGTGTACGACTGGCGCGCGCCCGTCTCCAGTCTGTACTACGACTACCCGCCCGGCCCGGCCGAGTACGAGACGCCATCCGGCAGCGTCTCCGGCGAGCTGGAATTGAAGCGGCAATTCGTCATCCGCGGCGGCGAGATCCGCTGCCTGTTCGACACCGGCGTGACGATCGGCGACGAGCTGCTGCAACAGGTGCTGAGCCGCACGTCGGACTCGGCGATGCGGAGCATCGTGGCGACGATCCAGCGCGAGCAGAACCGGATCATCCGCAACGACCGGAGCCGCATGCTGATCGTCCAGGGGGCGGCCGGCAGCGGCAAGACGTCCGCCGCGCTGCAGCGGGTCGCGTATCTGCTGTACCGGTACCGCGGCACGCTCAGCTCCGACCAGATGGTGCTGTTCTCGCCGAACCCGATGTTCAACAGCTACGTCTCGTCCGTGCTGCCGGAGCTCGGCGAGGCGAACATGATCCAGACGACGTTCCAGGACTACCTCGAACTCCGGCTCGGCAGGCAGTTCCGCGTCGAGGACGCGTACGACCAGCTTGAATACGTCCTGACCCGCGAAGGCGACGCCGAATACGGGACGCGGATGGCCGCCATCCGGTTCAAGTCTTCATCCGCTTATCTCGCGCTGATTCAGGCGTACATCCGCAGTCTGGAAGCGTCCGGCATGCTGTTCCGCCCCGTGAAGTTCCGCGGCCGCACGATCGTGTCCGCCGACGCGATCGCCGCGAAATTCTACGGCCTGGATCCGTCCATCCGGCTCGCGAACCGGATCGAGCTGGTCCGGGATTGGCTGCTCGGACAGGTGAAGGCGTTCGCACAGACGCAGAAATCCGAAGCCTGGGTCGACGAGGAAATGCAGTACATGAACAGGACCGACTATCAGCGCGCCTACGCGAAGCTGCGGGCGAAGCGGCGGCATATCGCGCGCGCCACGTTCGACGACGCCGAAGCGGAGCGCGACCTGCTCGCCGAGGCGATCGTGAGCGCCGCGCTGAAGCCCGTCCGCGACCGCGTGCGCGCGCTCCGGTTCGTCGACGCGAAGGGGATCTACCGCCGGCTGCACGCCGATCCGGAGCTGGCGGCCTCGATCGCGAAGGAAGCGAAGCTGCCCGGGGAGTGGCAGGCGATCGCGGAACTGACGGTCCGCGCGATCGACGAAGGCCGCTTGCCGTACGAGGACGCGACGCCGTACCTCTATCTGAACGAGCGGCTGAAGGGATTCCGCGTGAACACGAACGTCCGCCACGTGCTGGTCGACGAGGTGCAGGATTACACCCCGTTCCAGCTTGAATTCCTGAAATGGCTGTTCCCGCGCGCCCGCATGACGGCGCTCGGCGACCTGAACCAGTCCATCCACGCGCGGGAGTCGGTGCTGGAGGAAGGGGATCCGCTCACGAACCTGTACGGTCCGGAAGAGACGGAATGGATCCGGCTCACCCGCAGCTACCGTTCGACGCGGGAGATCGTCGAGTTCACCCGCGCCATGATCCCGGGCGGGGACGAGATCGAGCCGTTCAACCGGAGCGGCGAGAAGCCGTCCGTCCTGGTCGCCCGCGACCGGGACACGCTCCACCGGCGCATCGTAGAGTCGCTGGAGCGGCTGATGCGGGAAGGGTACGAGTCGGCGGCCGTCATCTGCCGCACCGCCGCCGAGAGCGAGGAAGCGCATCGGGCGCTGTCGGAGAAGCTGCCGGTCCGTCTCGTGAAAAAAGACACCCCGCAGTTCGAGAAGGGCATCTGCGTCATACCGGCCTATCTCGCGAAGGGCGTCGAGTTCGACGCGGTGCTGATCTACAACGCGTCCGACGAGGTGTACGCGCGGGAAAGCGAGCGGCGGCTGTTCTACACGGCGTGCACGCGGGCGATGCACGCGCTGCAGGTGTTCGTCCTCGGCCGGCCTTGCCGCTTCCTCGAGGACGCGCCCGCGGAGACGTACCGGATGGAGCAGTTCGTATGACGGGAGTCCATTGGCTGCTCGCGTACGTCGCGGCCATGAGCCTGGCGCTGATGGGGATGATGGGCGCGGACAAACGCCGCGCCCGAAAAGGCCGCCGCCGGATCTCCGAGCGGCGACTGCTGTTTGCCGCGCTGCTCGGCGGCGCGGCGGGCGGGTGGATCGGCATGCGGCTGTTCCGGCACAAGACGAAGCACCGGATGTTCGCGCGCGGCCTGCCTTTTTTGACGATGCTGCATCTGGCCTTGATCGCGGCCGCGTACGGTCTGGCGGCGCGATAGTCGCGATATCAGGGATTATTGCGCGCGTCTCCGCCACAGCAGGCACAGAAACGCCGCGATGAGCGCGAAGACGGCGCCGCACAGGAATCCGCTGTCGATGCCCCAGGCGTCGTTCAGGAACCCCGCGAGATAGGGGCCGCCGAACATGCCGGCCGCGTAGAGGGCCTGGTAAAAGCCCATCGCGGTCGCCCGCTTCGGGCCGGGCACGTCCTGGATCGCCGCACCGAGCAGGAGCGGCAGGTACAGCCCCTGGGCGAACCCGTTCAGCGCCTGCGTCGCCATGAGCGCCGGCAGCGAAGGCGACCAGACGATCGCCGCCGTGCAGAGGCCGGCAAGCGCGTAGCCGATGAGCATCGTGTTCCAGACGCCGATCTTCGGCGCGATCCATTTGCCGCTGTACAGCGACGCGAAGGCGTGCGGAATCATGAACGCGAAGACGATCCAGGTCAGATCGGCGTTCGAGGCACCCAGATCGTTCACGGCCTTGAGCGGCGTGAAGCCGAACATCGTGATGAACAGCACGCAATGGCCGAGGATCGAGAGCAGCGACACCTTGAGCAGCATCGGCTCGCGCACGACGGCGCCGACATCCGAGAACGTCATCGGATTGCGGGCGACGCCGCCCTTCGGCTCCCGGATGAAGAAGGCGGCGATCAGCCCTGCGGCGGCGACGGCCGCGCCCGTGACGAACGGCGCGTTCCAGCCGCGGGCGTCCGCCAGCCATCCGCTGATGCCCATGCCCGCGATCTGGCCGGCCACGGTCATGAAGCTGATGTTGCTCATCGCCCGGACCGCTTGGGTCTCGGCGAAGTAGCCGGCGTAGAGCACCGTGAACGCGACCCAGGTCGAGGCGCAGATGCCGGACACCGCGCGTCCGGCCAGCGTCCAAAGCCAGGAATCGGGAGCAAGAAAAAGCAGGCAGCTGAGGGCCCCGCTTGCCATGCCGAGAATGATGAACGGCTTGCGCCGGCGCATCCGGTCCGACCAGATGCCCAGCGGAAATCGGCACAGCAATTGAACGAAGCCGTAGCTGCCGAGCACGAGCCCGATCGCCTGCAGGCTGAGGCCCCGGTATTCGAGATACGGGGTCAGGATCGGGACATAGATATACATGGTCGTCCAATATAATAGGGTAACGGCGATGAACAGCACATGATCCAATTGTGTGGCCGCAATCAACGGTTTTCCCGTTTGCAAGGCTTCCGAGCGCGATGTCAGCGTTTTCATGATTCACGTCTCCCCTGGATGTCTGGTTGGTGCGATCCCTAATCAACTCTACTCCCAATTGCATCCTTTGTCACTAGAAAAAAAAGACCGAACGCGTTATGATTGTACGGTACGCTTCAGCGGAAAGGAACAAATCGCCATGCCGCACACATTTGCTCATCCTTTCTTCGCGGCGCCGCTGAAAAAACTCGCGCCGCGCCCGTTGCGCGCGTCAGGCCTCGTTCTCGGCAGCATGGCGCCGGATTTCGAGTATTTTGCGGCGATGGAGCCGTACAGGACGATCGGACATACGCTGCCGGGTTTTTTCCTCGTCTGTCTGCCGCTGTGCGCGGCCGCCGCGCTCGTAATCGAGCGGCTCCTGCTGCCGACGTTGCCGCTGCTTCTGCCTTCGGCCGGCGGCCTCGACCGGTTCGCGGCGGAGCGGCTCCGGATGCGGCCGCTGGCGAAGGCCGGCGATTGGCTCGCGTTCCTCGTCTCGGCCTTCATCGGGTTTCTGACCCATCTGTTCATGGACGGCTGGACGCACGGACACACGTACTTTACGAACCGGTTCGCCTGGCTGCACGGGCCTGGAATCGGACGGTTCGTTCTTTATGAATCGCTGCAGTTCGTCTTCTCCGCTTTGGGCGCCGGCGCGATCGCGCTCTACGTCTTTCTGCGCTGGCGGGCCTGGCGGTCGGAATCCGGGGGCGGCGGATCGTCCGTACATCCGCTCGGGGACAAGCGGCGATTCCGCATGATCGTCGCGGCGGTGGCGGCCCTGGCGCTCTCCGGGAAAGCGCTGATCCATCCGCCCGGGTATTGGCTCGGCGCTGCCGTCATAGCGCCGTTCACGGCGCTCGCCGTCGGCTGGATGATCGCGGCGCTGATGAGACACAGCCGGCGGACGGCATGGGCGGCGCTCGCGGCGCTGCTCGCCGTGATGGCCGGCTACGCATGCGTTGAAGCGATCCTGCCGCGCGTTTTGCGCGGAATCGACGACATCCGGCTGCCGGAGAATGGGCTCGAGATCCTCTGGATCGCGGCGCTGTGGGGCTACAGCCTGATCGCCGCCGGATGCGCCGCCGCCGCGCGGCCACGAAATCCGCGGAATATTCATCGCGACCACGTCAGGAGTGTGTGAAGATTGGAAGATCTGATCAAAGTCATCATCCTTGGAATCGTCGAAGGTCTGACGGAATTTCTGCCCGTCTCGTCGACCGGGCATATGATCCTGGCGGGGAATCTGCTTGGCTATGAAGGCGGGTCGGCGGACACGTTCAAGATCGTCGTGCAGCTCGGCGCGGTGCTGGCGGTGTTCGTCCTCTATTTCCGCCGGTACATGGACATCCTGAAAGACATGGTCCGCCTGAAGCTGAACGTGCCGAACAAGCTGAACGTCATCCACATGATTCTGGCGATGTTGCCGGCGCTCATCGTGTACCTGATCTTCAAGGATGTCATCAAGAACGTTCTGTTCGGTCCCGGACCGGTGCTGATCAGCCTCGTCGCCGGCGGCGTGCTCATGATCGTCGCGGAGCTGGCGAAGCGGAAGGTGACGAGCGAGAACACCGACGACATCACCTACAAGCAGGCGCTCGGCATCGGCCTGTTTCAATGCCTCGCGCTGTGGCCGGGCTTCTCCCGCTCGGGCTCGACGATCTCGGGCGGCATGCTGCTCGGTACGAGCCGGAAGGCGGCGGCCGACTTCACGTTCATCATCTCCGTGCCGGTCATGTTCGGCGCGACCGTGCTCGACCTGTACGACAGCCGCGACCTGCTGACGAAGGACGATCTGGTGCTGTTCCTGATCGGCGGGGCCGCGTCGTTCATCGTCGCGATGCTGGCCGTCGTGACGTTCCTGAACCTGATCAAGCGGCTGCGGCTGACCTGGTTCGCGCTGTACCGTTTCGCGATCGCGGGACTCTTTTATTGGCTCGTGATGGCCTGACGTCCGTGAAACGCTTCGCGGTCTGATCCGTATATGAAGCAAAACCGTTCAAGGAGATGAATGTCCGTGTACCTCTCGACAACACCGACGCTTGAAGGCAGACCCATACTGGACTATATCGGCATCGTGACCGGCGAAGCGATCATGGGCGCGAACATCGTGCGCGACTTCCTCGCGTCGATCACCGACATTGTGGGCGGGCGCTCCGGCTCCTATGAGAACAAGCTGAAAGACGCCCGCGATGTCGCCATCAGCGAGATGGTCGAGCAGGCTCGGCGGATGGGCGCCAACGCGATCGTCGGCATCGACATCGACTACGAAGTGGTCCGGGACGGCATGCTGATGGTTGCCGTCAGCGGCACGGCGGTTCGCGTGTAGGCCATTCGCGCAATACATCAGGAATCCGCATGACAGGCGGGCAGCTCCGACATCGTTCGGGGCTGTCTTGCATTGACGCAACTTTCGCGCCCGAGGCGTCGTCCAATAGTTGAGCGAAGGTCAGACAGAGCAGGGGGGAGAGACCGTTTGAAAGACGCACCAGGTCAATGGAAGAGACGCCGGCTGCCGGCCTTGTTGGCCTCGCTGCTGGCGCTGCTGCTGATGTGGCCCGGCCTGCCGTCCGCCGCCGCGAAGGCGGAGGAAGGCATCGAGCTGCGGTGGGAGCTGGGATTCCGGTCCGTTTACAAGGAAGGGGAATACACGCGGCTCCTGCTCACGCTCACGAACCGCACGGGACGCGATCTGCGCGGAGATGTCGTATTCGCATACAACGACGGGTTCCCGAAGGAGATCGCCGTGGCGGCCGAGCTGCCCCGGGACACGCCGATTGTCGTCGAGATGACCGTGCCGGGCATGTACTACAACGAGGAAAACAACCGGTTCCGCTTCGACGAAGGCGGCGCCGGTTCCGGACGGCAGGTCGCATGGCTGACCGACAAGCCGTATCTGGAGAGCGTCGGCTCGTCCTCGACGACGATCGGCGTCGTCGCGCGCGACCCGGACACGATGAACTTCCTCGCGCTGCTGGGGCCGCGGGGGTATGACATCCGGACGATCGCGCTGAAGGAAGACGATCTGCCGGCGGATTCGCTGCAGCTCGGCACGCTGGACATGCTCGTGGTGAACGACGTGCCGACCGGCGGATGGCCGCAGGACCGGATCGACGCGATCCGCGGCTGGATCATCCGCGGAGGAACGCTGGTCGTCTCCGGCGGGGCCGGCTATGCGAAGACGGCCGACGCGTTCGCCGATCTCGTGCCGGTCGCGCCCGGCGGGACGGCTACTCTCGACTCGACGCAGGTGCTCGAGGCGATCGGCGGGGAGCCGCTGGCGGCGGGCGCGCCGGTCACGGTGTCGACCGGAGAGTTTCAGGCCGGCTCCGTCACGCTGGCCGACGGCGGCGTCCCGCTTGCGGCCGTTCGCCCGTACGGCTCGGGCTATGTCGTGTACGCCGCCTTCGATCCGTCCCTCGAGCCGCTGGCCGGCTGGGGAGGAAACCCGGTGCTGTGGGAACGGATCCTGGGCAGCGCCGGTCTGTTGCCCAGCGCGATGCAGTCGTATTACGGGTACTACTACGATTTCTGGAATTATGATTCGGTGCTTGCCTATTTTCCGTCGCTGGAGCCGCCGAAGACCGGAAGCCTTTCGCTGTTCTTCATCGTCTACGCGCTGCTCGCGGCGCCGGTTCTGTACCTGCTGCTGCGAAAATTCGACCGCCGCGAGTGGATGTGGTGGCTGATTCCCGCGCTGTCCATCGCCTGCAGCGTCGTCATTTTCTTGCTGGGATCGGCAGACAAGCGGGAAGTGAAGGCGCACAGCGTCCGGGCGGTTCAGCTCTCGGGAGACGGCTGGGCGGACCGGTCCGCGGCGGCGGCCGTATTCGTCCCGTCCGGCGGCACGGTGAACGTCGCCTTCGACGGGGCCGGCATGGCGATTCCGCTCAGGGATGACGAATTCGTCTCCGGCGGCGTCGCCGATCTCAAGGGAAGCAAGCTGCTTCGGATCGACGGGGAAGCGGCGGCCGTGTGGCGGGATGTGCCGTACTGGTCGATCCGCAAGGCGTGGGTCCATCTCGGCGCTTCTTCGGGCTACGGCCAATTCGACACGGGTATCGATTACAAGCAAGGCTTCTACCATATCGAAATCACGAACAACACCGCGGCCGACCTGTCGCACGTCCACGTGTTCATGAACGGCACGGCGTACCGCGTCGGCGATCTGAAGCGCGGGGAATCGGGGACGGTTACGGTCCCGTACAGCGGCAATCCGAAGTTCACCGTCGGATACGGCTCGTACGGCCACCTGCTGTTCCCGCGTCAGGGCGGACATGATCCGCACGCGCGCGAGCGCGGCCTGTTGGAAGCCTTCCTGAACGACCGCCGGCACAACGGAATCAGAGGGGACATGCCGCTGATCGTCGGTTTCAGCGCCGACCGCGAAGGCTGGTTCGAGGTGAACGGCTCGGAAGCGCCGTCCGACAACGTGACGCTGTGGCTGCAGGCCCTCGACCTGTCGAACGCGCCGGCGGACGGTCCGGCCGGCATCGTCCATCCCGTCGTCACCCGGAACAACATGCGGGAATTCGCCAACTTCGACAACATGCTGCAGCTGTCCGACGGGACGATCGAGTTCGAATACACATTGCCCTGGCGGGAGGAGCCGTATCGTTCCTTCGCCATCCGGAATGTGGAACCGGCGACGATGGCGGGCGTGTCGCTCTCCGTATGGAACGCGTCCGCCGGCGAATGGGAGCCGGTCCCGATGAACGCCGTCACGTTCACGCTGCCCGGTCCGGCGGAATCGTACGTGACGGAACGGTTCACGGTGCGGATGCAGCTCGAGGTGACCGGCAGCATCGCCTGGCGTCTTCCCGATCTCGAACTGGAAGGAGGGACGGGCGAATGACGGAACCGGTCGCAACGCACGCGGAGGAGTCCCGGGAGGTCGGGACGACGGACGGAGCGGATCGCCCGATGGTCGAGATTCGGGGGCTGACGAAGCGTTTCGGCAGCTTTCAGGCGCTCCGTTCGGTCGATCTGACGATCCGGCGCGGAACCGTGTTCGGGTTCATCGGCCCGAACGGGGCAGGCAAGTCGACGACGATGGCGATACTCGCGACGCTTCTGCTTCCGGATGACGGCATCGTCCGGGTCGACGGCATCGACGTGACCGAGAATCCGAAGGAAGTGCGCAAGCGGATCGGCTACATGCCGGATTTCTTCGGCGTCTACGATCATTTCCGGACGACGGAATATCTGCATTTCTACGGCGCGAGCTGCGGCATTCCGAAGGCGGAGCGCGAGGCGATCATTCCGCAGCTGCTCGAGCTCGTCAACCTGACAGACAAAAAGGACGCCTACGTCGACACGCTTTCGCGCGGCATGAAGCAGCGGCTTTGCCTCGCGCGCTGCCTCGTCCACAATCCGGACCTGCTCATCCTCGACGAGCCGGCTTCCGGCCTCGACCCGCGCGCTCGGATTGAAATGCGGGAGATCATGAAAGAACTGAAGGCGATGGGCAAGACGATCATCATCTCTTCCCATATCCTTCCCGAACTGGCGGAGATGGTGGACGAGATCGGCGTCATCGAGCAGGGGAAAATGATCGCCCAGGGCAGCGTTGCCGAGATCCAGTACCGGCTGCAGGCGGGGCGCATCCTTGAGCTCCGGCTCGCCGGACGGGCGGAGGAAGCGGCCGTTCTGCTGGAGGGCGAGCCGCATGTCGGCCGCGTGATCCGGGACGGGCAACTGATCCGGTTCCAGTTTGCCGGCGGTGACGAGGAGCAGGCGGAACTGCTCGTGCGGCTCGTCGGGCAGGGCTTCCGGCCGATCGCGTTCAGCGAGGCCCAGACCAACCTCGAGGATGTCTTCCTCGAAATGACGAAAGGGATCGGGGGTGCGGAGGCATGAACGGACAAGCGGCCGCGAAACGTTCGCTTCGCGAATGGCGTGCGAAGCTCATCAATCCGGTGCTCGGCAAGGAATTCACCCTCCGGATGCGGACGCCGCGCTCGATGTGGGCGTTGTTCTTCTATCTGATGGCGATCGGACTCCTGGCCTTCGGATTCCTGTTCCTTATCGGAATGGATTACGGGTTCAGGTCGGGGGCGTACGATCCCGGCCGGAGCCGGACGATGTTCCTGTTCATCAGCATCGCGCAGCTCGGGCTGATCGCGTTCATGACGCCCGGCCTCACGGCGGGCGTCGTCAGCGGCGAGCGCGAGAAGCAGACGCTGAACCTGCTGCTCGTGACGCAGCAGAGCTCGACGAGCATCATCCTGAGCAAGCTGGTGTCCTCGCTTGCGTTCATGACGCTGCTCGTCGTATCGACGTTGCCCGTCTTCAGCATCGTATTTCTGTACGGCGGCATTTCGCCGGGGCAGGTCGGCACGGTGTTCGCCTTCTATCTGTTCACGATGCTGGCGTTCGGCTCGTTCGGCGTGATGTACTCCACGCTCATGAAGCGCACCATGCTGTCCGTCATCACGTCGTACGGCCTGACGGTGTTCCTGTACGCCGGCACGGCGTTCTGCTATCTCATCCTCAACCTGCTCGTGGAGAGCTACACGTCCTCCCAGGCGAGCCAGGCGAATCCGCCGGTCATCTTCAACTGGATCGGCTTCCTGCTGATGGGGATGAATCCGGTGGCCGCGCTGATCAGCATCTTCGAAACCGATCTGTCGGACAGCTTGTTCCGCGCCGGCTTCTCCGGCCGACAGGCGGAAGCGCCGTTCGGCCTGTGGCAGGTGTATTTCGTCATTTATTCGATACTTGCCGTGATCGCGATCCTGACCAGCATCCGGCATATCCGGCCCGCGCCGAATCGGAAGCGGAGACGGTCGAAAGGTTAATGAGGCTAAATATTTAGCGGATTAAACATTTGGGAGCCCTTGACGGACGGCGTTCCGGGGAAGGAGGGGAGAGCATGCCGCATGGCGCGCAACAACCGCGGTTCGTGAAATTGCTGAAGCCGGTGAAGCGTCGGCTTGCGGCGATCCGGCTCGTCAGGCGGGCGGCCGCAGGACTGCTCGCCGGCAGCTGCGCGGCGTTGCTGTCGCTGGCGGCGGCTCGCGTCTTTCCGTTGGCGGACGCGCCTCTGATCGCGGCGGCGCTGGTTGCGGCCGGGCTCGTTGCGGGAGCGGCCGCGTCCCTGAGGCCGCGCATCGACGACCGCGCGGCGGCACGCGTGATGGACCGGGACGGCACGGAGGACGCGATCGGCACGGCGCTCGACATGCTGCATCTCGATACGCCGGTCGCGCGGCTGCAGCGCGCCGACGCCGAGGCGGCCGCGGCCCGCTATGCGGCCGCGCTGGGCGAGCGGCTCCCGTGGCCGAGCGGACGCGAGCGGCGGCGATATCTTGCCGGGCTGGCCGCCGTCTGGGTCGCGGCGGCGATTCTGCTGCTCCTCCCGAACCCGATGGAAGAGCGGTTGGCCGCGCGCGAGGCGCTGAGCGACGAGATCGGCAGGATCGAACAGGCGCTCGACGAGCTGGAGAAGTCCGGCGGGCTGTCGGAGAAGGAGCGCGACGCGCTGACCGAGCCGCTGCACCGGTTGCGGGAGCAGGCGCTGCGGATGGAACCGGAGGCGCTGCGCGCCGAGTGGGAGTCGGCCGAGCGGGAGATCGCCCGGCTCGCCGCCGAGCTCCGTCAGGAGCAGCAGGCGCTGCGCGCGTGGGCGCAGGAACTGAGGAGAACGCCCGAGCTTTCCGGACTCGGGCAGGCGCTGGAACGCGGCGACCGGCGAAGTCTGGCCGAAGCGGCCGGCGAACTTGGCAACTTGTTCGCCCGGCTCACCCCCGAGCAGCGGGAGGCGCTTGCGGAACGGCTGCGGGAGCTCGCCTCCGCCGCGCCGGACATGGACGGCGAGGCGCTCCGCGATGCGCTGGAGCGGGCGGCGAACGCTTTGGAAAGCGGCGAAAATGAGGACGCGGCAGGGGCGATCTCGCAGGCGCTTGAAGAGGCGCTGTCCGCTGCGGATCTGCAGGCGCTGGCGGAGCAGGCGGCAGCCGCGCTGGCGACGGCCGGTTCGCGTCTCGGGATGAGCGGCGGCTCCGGTTCGGGCGGCGGCTGGAACGGACTCGCGGACGCCGGCGGAGGCGAGGCGGACGGTGACGCGTATCCGCAAGGCGGCGGTCGGACAGGTTCGGGAGGCTCGTCTTCCGGCGGCGCTTCGGGCGACGGCGGTTCGAACGGCGAAGGCGACGGCGGCGGTTCCGGCTCCGGAAGCGTCGCAGGCGGCGAAGGTGGCTCCGGAAGCGTCGCAGGCGGCGGAGGCGGCGCGGGGGTCGGAGCCGGATCGGGAAGCGGTTCGGGCGGCGAAGACGGACCGGGCGGCATCGGTCCCGGCGCCGGCCTGGGCAGCGGAGGCCGGACGCTCGTCACGACGCCCCGCGTCCATGAAGGGGAAGGCGAAATCACGACGGACGGCGGGCCCGTCACCGGCGGCGACATCACGGAAGGCGGCCGCTCGCCGGTCGTCGACGGCGGCGTCAGGCATTACGAGGAAGTCTTTGCGTCCTACGAGGCGGACGCGCGGCGCGCGCTCGCGGGCGGCACGCTGCCGCCGGCGCTGAAGGAGCGTGTCAAGAACTACTTCGACGAGATTCAGCCGAATCGTTGATCACGATTCGGCGCGGGAGGATGCCATGATCGAATCGAAAGCGGATATCGCGGAGGCCGTCGGGCGAATCCACGCCGTGCGGCGCGAGATTGCGAAGGTGATCGTCGGCCAGGATACGGTCGTCGAGCAGTTGCTGTGGTGCCTGATTGCCGGCGGTCACGCGCTGCTGGAGGGCGTGCCCGGGCTGGGCAAGACGATGCTCATCCGCACGGCGGCGGACGCGCTGGATCTGACGTTCTCGCGCATCCAGTTCACCCCCGACCTGATGCCGTCCGACATTACGGGGACGCGCATCGTCGAGTTCGGCGCCGCCGGACAGCCGGCATCGTTCCGGTTCCAGCCCGGGCCGATCTTCGGCAATCTCGTGCTGGCGGACGAGATCAACCGGGCGACGCCGAAAACGCAGAGCGCCCTGCTCGAAGCGATGCAGGAGCGGACGGTGACCGCGGGCGGCGAGACGCATCCGCTGCCGCGGCCGTTCTTCGTGCTGGCGACGCAGAACCCGCTGGAGCAGGAAGGGACGTATCCGCTCCCGGAGGCGCAGCTCGACCGCTTCCTGCTCAAGATCGATGTCGCCTACCCGACCAGGGCCGAGTTGAAGGAGATCGCTTCGCGCACCACTTCCGTGCATGAGGCGAAGGCGGAAAAGGCGGCCGGCGCCGACGATCTGCACCGCATCCAGCGGTACGCGAAGGAAGTGCTCGTCTCCGACGACATGCTTGATCTGGCGGTGCGGATTGTCATGATGACCCACGCCGGCGAGGCCGACGCCCCGGACGCCGTCCGGCGCCACGTCCGCTACGGCGCGGGTCCGCGCGGCGTGCAGGCGCTCGTCGGCATCGCGAAGGTGCGCGCGCTGCTCGACGGCCGCCTGCACGTATCGCGCGCCGATCTCGCCGCCGTGGCCGCGCCCGTGCTTCGGCACCGGATCGTGCTCGGCTACGAGGCGCTCGCGACCGGCGTCAAGCCGGACGAACTGATTGCGGAAGTGCTGGCGGCGGCGGGTGCGGCGCCGTGAGCGCGGATCGGAACACCGCGGCCGACGGCCGCGCCGGCGCCGGCGGCGCGCTGGTCCGGCCAGGCGAAACGCTGCTCCGGGGACTGGAGCGGCTGGCCGTTTCGGCATCGGGCCGGACGCGCGGCACGCAGCAGGGCAAGCGGCGTTCCGGCGCGCTCGGCAGTTCGCTCGAATTCGCGGACTATCGCGCGTATGTGCCGGGCGATGACATCCGCCGGCTGGACTGGAACGTCTGGGGCCGCACCGGCCGGGCTTACATCCGCCAATATTGGGACGAACAGGAGACGGATGTCACGTTCTATCTGGACGTCTCCAGATCGATGCGCTTCGCACCGGGGGGCGCGGACTCGGATCCCGCTACCTGGCCGGATACGCACAAGTTGCTCTACGCCGCCCGGATCGCGGCCTGCGCCGGCTACGCCGCCCTGTGCGGCGACGACCGCGCCGCGGCGGTCCGCTTCGCTTCCGGCATCGAAGGCCGGCTCCATCCGGTCAGGGGACGCGGCGCGGCGCATCGGCTTTTCGCGTTTCTCGAGCAGTCGCTCGGACCCGCCGCCGATCCCGGAGCCGAAGATCTCCGGACGCCGCTCGCGGTTCCCGGCGCGCTGCCGGCGGGTCCCGGCGTCAGCTGGCTGCTGACGGACGGGCTGTACGCTTCGGGGATCGAGGAGACGTTGGGCGCGTTCGCCGCCGCGCGCCAGCATCTCGTTTTCGTGCATGTGCTCGGGCCCGACGAATGGCGTCCCGCGCTGCGGGGCGAGCTCAGGCTCATCGACGCGGAGAGCGCCGCGGCGAAGGATGTCGCCGTTCACGAACAGGCGCTGCGCGCTTACGGCGAAGCGCTCCGGGAGCACGTCGGGGCGATCCGCAGGCGCTGCGCGGAACTCGGCTTCGTCTATTTCGCGGTCGACACTTCCGTGCCGCTGGAGGAGACGGTGCTCGTCCGGATGGTGCGGCACGGGCTGCTTCAGCGGCAGCGCTGACCGGATCGGCGCCGGGATTCGGATTGCCTGCGAAGGAGGGAGAACATGCTGCTACAGTCCGCCGCATCCGCAGTGTTCGCGCTGGCGCTGCCGGCCATTCTGCTCTTGTATCTGCTCAAACGCCGGTATCCGGAGACCGAGATCGCGAGCCACCTGCTCTGGCGGCGGGCGCTGCGCGAGATGGAGGCGAACCGGCCGTGGCAGCGGCTGCGCCGCAGCCTGCTGCTGCTCCTGCAGCTTCTCGTCGCGGCATGCCTCGTCTTCGCGCTGATGCGCCCGGTCATCCCGGGACAGGCGGCGTCCGAAGCGCCGGTCGTCATCGTCGTCGACCGTTCGGCGAGCATGACGGCGGCCGCGTCGCGGGGCAGCGGCGCAGCCGGCGCGCTTGAAGAGGCGATTCGATCCGTGGCGGATGCGGTGGACGGGCTGCCTTCTCCCCGCCCGGTAAGCGTGATCGCGGCGGGCACCGAGCCGGAACTGCTGCTCCGGGACGAGACCGACCGCCGGGAGGTCCGGCGCGCGCTGGAGTCCATCCGTCCGCATTTCGGGCGGACGGACGAAGAAGCGGCGCTGACGCTGGCCGACGCGCTCGTCCGGGACGCGGCGGGCGCCGAACTGTGGCTGGCGACGGACGGACGGTTTCGCGCGGACCTGACGGCCGTGAACGCCGCCGGATTCCGCCTGTTCAAGGCGGGCAGGGACGGGGCGAACACGTCCCTCGCCGCGTTCGGCCTGCAGGCCGGAGCGGACGCGTTCGGCGCATCCGCGACGCTCATCCATTACGGCGCGCGGCCGGCGGAAGGCACGCTCGCGCTCGTTCCCGCCGGCGCGTCGGAGCCGGCGGCGGAACGGCCGTTCCGGCTGGAACCCGGCGAACAGCGCGTGTTCACGTTCGAAGGCTTGCCGCCGGCGGACCATTACCGCGCCGAGATCCGCACGGCCGACGATTACGACGCGGACAACGCGGCCTTCGCGTTTCCGGCCGTGCCGGAGCGCGGACGGGCGCTGCTCGTCGGCGAGGGCAGCCTGTTCCTGAACGCCGCGCTCGGGCTGGCGGGCGTCGACATCGCGCGGGCCGATCCGGCCTCGTTCGAGCCCGACGCCGGGACGGCGGGCGACGTCGACTGGATCGTCATCTACGGGGCGGATGAACGGGCGCTGGACACGGCCGCCTGGCGCGGCCTGCTCGACTCCAGGCCGGTGTGGCGCATCTGGTCCGCCGCTTCGCCTCCGCCTGGCGGCGAAGCGACGGAGCCGGAAGACAGCCGCTCCGATATCCGGCCGCATCCCGTCACGGCCCACGTCACGCTGGCCGATACGCACATCGCGCGGATCGTGCGGGCCGATCCCGGACCCGGCATGGAGCCGATCGCGATCTATGGCGGCGTGCCGGTGCTCTACGCCGGATCGGCGAACGGACTTCCGAGGCTCGTGATGGCGTTCGATCCCGCCGATTCGGATCTGCCGCTCCGGGCCGACTTTCCGATACTGGCCGCGCAGGCGGCCGAATGGCTCGGAGGCGCCGCGGTCGGCCATCTTGGCCGCGCCGAGGCGGACGGCCGGATCGAGATCGGGCTCAGGAGCGGCACGGTCCGGGCGGAATGGCAGGCGGTCGAGACCGCGCCCGCGCGGCAGGCCGCGGAAGCCGTCGTGATCGAAGCGGAACGGACGGCGGAAGGCGCGGTGTCCGCCGCGCAGTCGGTCCCCGGCATTCCGGGATTGTACCGCTTCGTCGAATACGGCGCGGACAACGCGGAGCTGGGTTCCCGCCTGCTCGCCGTGCACGCCGCTCCGGGGGAAGGCATGTGGACGGAAGTGCCTTTCGCCGGAATCGTCCTTCCGGGAGGCGGCGGGGAATCGGCGGAACAGCCGGGCGAATCCGGAGCGAACGGGGCTTCGGGCGCGACCCAAGAAACCGCGGGCGCGAACAACGCCGGAACGAGCGGCTGGATCGGGCTTGCGCCGTACATCGCCGTCCTGATTTTGCTGCTGCTCGCGGCGGAATGGGAGGTGTACCGGCGTGGGGCTGCATTTTGACCGGCCGTGGCTGCTCCTGCTGCTCGCGCCGGCCGCCTTGTGGCTGTATTGGGCTTGGCGAGGGACGCTCCGGCTGTCGGGCCGGCGCAAGGGCGTCTCGTTCGCGCTGCGCGCCCTGATCGCGCTGTTGCTCATCGCCGCGGCGTCGGGATTCGCGCCGACGTTGCGCGACGATTACCGGGCGGTCGTCTTCGTCGCCGACCGTTCGGCGAGCGTCTCGGACGACGCGCGGATCGCCCGCTGGATCGGCGAGGCGATCGCCGGCAAGGACGAAGGCGACAGGGCCGGCGTCGTCTCGGTCGGCCGGACCGCCGCGGCGGAGCGTCCGCTGACCGCCGGAGGCGGCGCGCCTTCGCTGCGGGCGGACATCGATCCCTCGTACACAAATCTGACCGACGGACTGCGGCTCGCGGCGAGCATGCTTCCGGAAGGGGGGCGCATCGTCCTGCTGTCGGACGGCCGGAACAACGCCGGGGATGCGATCCGCCAGAGCCGGCTGCTCCGGCCGCGGGGCATCGCCGTCGACGTCGTTCCGCTCGCCTCCCGCGTCGCCGACGACGCGGCGGTGCGATCGCTCGTCGTCCCGGCGTCGGTGAAGCTCGGCGAGCGGTTCACAATCGAGCTGGAAGTGGCCGCCACGTTGGAGAGCGAGGCCGAAATCCGGCTGTTCGAGAACGAGCGGGAGATCGCCCGCGAGACGGTGCGGCTGTCGCCTGGCGTCAACCGCTATCTGCTGCAGAACATCGCCGGTTCCGCCGGCATGAACCGCTACCGCGCCGAAGTCTACATGCCCGGCGACGAGCGGCCGCAGAACGACGCGGCCTACGGGTTCAGCCGGGTCGACGGGCCGCCGCGGGTGCTCGTCGTCGAAGGCGAGCCGGGTTCGTCGGCCAACATCGCCTCGGCGCTCGAGGCGTCGCTCATGCCGTACGATCTGATCCTGCCGGAGCAGCTGTCCGTGGAGCTGGCCGATTACGCGCGTTACGACGCGATCGTGCTGAACAACGTGCCGGCGACGCGGCTGTCCGGGACGGTGATGGAGCGGCTGGCGTCCGCCGTCGGCGACCTCGGCATCGGGCTGGTCGTCGCGGGCGGCGAGGACAGCTTCGGCCTCGGCGGGTATTATGACACGCCGCTGGAACGCGCGTTGCCGGTTTACATGGATCTGAAAGGGCGGCGGCAGATGCCGTCCCTCGGCCTCATCCTGGTCATCGACCGCTCGGGCAGCATGAGCGGCGGCAAGCTGGAGCTGGCGAAGGAAGCGGCGCTGCGCGCGATCGGACTGCTGCGCGACGAGGATACGGTCGGCGTCGTCGCCTTCGACGACACCCCCTGGTGGGTCGTCGAGCCGACCCGGCTTTCGGACCGCGAGGCGGTCAAGGACGCCGTGCTGGGCATCCAGGCCGATGGCGGCACCGACATCTACCCGGCCGTCGCCTCCGCGCTGGACCGGATGCTGGACATCGACGCCCAGCGCCGGCACATCATCCTGCTCACGGACGGCCAGTCCGCCGGCGGCGGCAACTACTTCGCGCTGACGGACACGATGAACAAAGAGGGCATCACGATGTCGACGGTCGCCGTCGGCAACGACGCGGACATCGCGCTGCTCCGACGGCTGGCCGACGCGGCGAAGGGGCGGTATTACTTCACGGCGGACCAGAGCACGATTCCGGCCATCTTCAGCCGCGAGACGGCGATGATAGCGCGGACTTACATCGTCGAGAAGCGGTTTGTTCCCGCGATCGGGCAGGCCGGCGGCTGGCTGCCGCTTCTCTCCGCAGGCGTCCCGGCCGTGGACGCGTATGTGGCGACGACGGCGAAGGAGACGGCCGAGACGGCGCTCCTGTCTCCGGAAGGCGATCCGCTGCTGGCGCGCTGGTCGTACGGAGCCGGCCGCACGGTCGCCTGGACGAGCGATCTGACGGGCAAATGGGCTTCGGACTGGACCAACTGGCCGCAATTTCCCGACATGCTGGCCGCCTGGGTGAAGTGGACGTTCCCGCAATTTTCGACCGATCCCTGGCATGTGCAGGCCAGGCTCGACGGAGGGTCCGCGGAACTGACGATCGCCGCCCAGGGCGAGACCGGAACGGGAAACCTCGAAGCGACGGTCACGGGCGAAGAAGGCGAATCCGTCACGCTTCGGCCGATTCCGGTCGCGCCGGGCGAATACGGCGCGCGGCTGGACGGCGCAAGCCCGGGCGCGTATTTCATCCGGATCAGCGGCAGCGACGGAGCGGACGGCGAACCATCCGGCGGATCGCTGACCGGCTTCGTCATTCCGTATTCGCCCGAATACCGGCTGGCCGATGACGGGGAAGGCCGGGAACTGCTCGGGGAGATCGCGCGGCTGACGGGCGGACGGACCTTGTCGCTTGACCATCCGGAAGAAGTGTTCCAAGCCGGGCGGATCGCGGCGACCGACAAGGTCGACCTGACGCGCGCGCTGCTGATCGCGGCGCTGCTGCTCTGGCTGGTCGACATCGCCGCGCGGCGGCTGTCGCTGCCGTGGGGGCGGATCGTCGACGCGCTGGCCGCGCGGTTGGCCGCCCGGCGCGGGCCGGCGGCGGCCGGAGCGGGCGCGGCGACGGCCTTGTCGCAACTCAGCAGGCGGACGAGAGAAGCGGGCGAGTTCTATGCGCGAGGCGGCATCAGCCGGCCGGCGCCGGAAGCGCGGACGGCCGCGGGAGCGAGCGCGGACGCCGCGGACAGTCCGGCGGGCGCAGCCCGGCCGGGATCGGGGACGGCCGGGGGAACGAACGCGGATGCGGCGGACAAACCGGCGGGCGCAGCCCGTCCTGGCGCGGGAACGTCGGACCGGGCACGAAGCGCCGGCTCCGTCGCCGGCGTACCGAACGCCGGCGAGGCGAAAGCTTCTTCCGGCGCGCCGGCCGGCGCGTCGGACGCGGCCGGCTCCGCGATGGAGCGCCTGCTCGCGGCCAAACGGCGCGGCAGCCGGCGCTGACGCGCATCGCCGGAACCGCCGCAGCCGCCGCGCGGCTGTCGCAACCGGCCGCGGCGCGCATGTTTTGCGTCCGCCGCGACCGAACTTCGGCGCGCTGGACACGGGGCCGCAAACAGGCGTACAATGCTGGCATCGGCGCATTTTTCAAGCGGAGGTGGCAAACGGCGATGGATTGGGTGAGCCGCATCGCGGAAGACCGCATCCGGGAAGCGATCGAGCGGGGCGAGCTCCGCAACTTGCCCGGAGAAGGCAAGCCGCTCGAAATCGAGGATCTGTCGCACGTGCCGGAGGATCTCCGCGCGGCCTACATCATGCTGCGCAACGCCGGCGTCGTGCCGGAGGAAGTGCAGCTTGCGAAGGAGACCGTCACCCTCGAGGACCTGCTCCGCATGTGCCGCTCGGAGGAGGAGCGCGCCGGCATCCGCAAGAAGCTGAACGAGAAGCGGCTCCGGCTCCGCCTGCTGATGGAACAGCGCGGCTGGTACGGAGCGTCGGCATGGGACGATTACGGCGATCGGATCGCGAAGCGGCTCGGAGGTGAAGAATCATGAGCATCGAAGTATGGACGGCGGAAGAGCTGGCCGAGCGGCTGTCGAGGGGAGAGCCCGTCAACCTGATCGACGTCCGGGAGCGCCACGAGTGGCAGGCCGGCCACATCCCGGAAGCGCGGCTGATCCCGCTGTCCGAGTTCCCGGACCGGATGGACGAACTGGAACCGGAGCGGGAGGGACCGCTCGTCTTCATTTGCAAGGCGGGCGTGCGGAGCGCGCGCGTGTGCGAATACCTCGCGCAATTCGGCTACGATGTCGTCAACGTGGAAGGCGGCATGGCCGCCTGGCCGGGCGAGGTTGTCACCGGCGACTGAGCCGCCGCTATGGACAACCCTTCCGGTTCATGCTATAGTCGGAAGCGGACAATCGCATATTGCGGATACGGGTGCCAGGCCGCCGCGACCGACGCGGAGGCCGGCTTAATAGGGAAGTCCGGTGAGAATCCGGCACGGACCCGCCACTGTGAGAAGCGCGCAGGCCATGCGTCCTGCGCAAGCGCGCGCCAGACATGTCACTGGGAAACCGGGAAGACGGCGCGCGTGGACTTCGAGTCAGGAGACCTGCCCGTTGTCCTTGCCAGACCCTGCCTACGTGGTCTTAGGAGGTGTTGGAGATGGATCGAAGCCGCTCCGTGTCGGGTCTGCCGCCCGATGCGAAGCGCGGATTCGCGCATTCGACGCGATGAGCATTTCCGGAAGACTTGCGGGCCGGAGATGCTCTTTTTTGTTGGCTCGCGGCCCCATTCGCACCATTATCGAAAGACAGGAGCGGTATGCCCATGACAACCGTCAAGCAACGCGCGAAAAAATTCCCCGCCCGGATCGCGGCGTTCCTGCTGCTGGCAATGCTGCTGGCGGCATGCGGCGCCGGAAGCGGATCGGGCAAAGACGACGGCGGACAGACGACGACCGGCGCCGGCAATCGGACGAATGCGGAAGCGCCCGGCGAAAACGCCGCGTCCGCCACAGGCGAAGCCGGCGAAAGCGGCGCCGCGTCCGGTGAAGGCGAAACCGCCGCAAGCGGCGGAGCCGCAATAGCGGACGCCGGCCAATCCACGGTCTATCCGCTCACGGTGACCGACGCGACCGGGACCGAGATCACGCTCGGGAAGGCGCCGGAGCGTGTCGTCATGCTCGGACCGAGCGACACGGAGGTCGTCTACGCGGTCGGGGCGGGCAGCCTCGCGGTCGGCGCGGACGCCTTCAGCACCTATCCGCCCGAGGCGGCGGAACTGCCGCGCATCGGCGACGTCAACACGAACATCGAGGCGGTGCTCGCGCTGAACCCGGATCTCGTGCTCGCGAGCGCGAGCATGAACGCGGCCGCGGTCGACGCGCTGCGGCAGCTCGGCATCGTCGTGTACGCCTCCGATCCGCAGACGCTCGAAGAGACGATCGCGCACATCGAGCAGGTCGGCGTCCTGCTGAACCGCCGGGCCGAAGCGGCCAAAGTCGCCGCCGGCATGCGCGAGGCGGTCGAGGAAGTAACGGACAAGGTCAAGGACGCGGAACCGGTCAGCGTCTATCTCGAGTTCTCGCCGGGCTGGACCGTCGGTTCGGGCACGTTCCTCGACGAGCTCGTCACGCTCGCCGGCGGCGTCAACATTTCGTCGGATCAGACGGGATGGTTCGAAGTCGATCCGGAAGCGGTCATCGCGCGGAATCCGGCGGTCATCCTTTATCCGGATATCGAAGGCGTCGACTTCGCAAGCGGCATCCTGTCCCGCCCGGGCTGGGACCGGATCGACGCGGTCAGGAACAACCGGCTGCACGCGGTGGCGAACGATCCGCTTGTGCGCGTCGGTCCGCGACTGACGGACGGCCTGCGGGAACTTGCCGCCGCGATCCATCCGGACCGGTTCCCGTGATGCCATGAAACTGCCGCTTCGCATCGCTACTTGGTCGGGGGCGGCCTTGCTGCTCCTGGCGCTGTCCGTCGTCTGGTCGCTCTCCGTCGGCTCGGCCGGGATGCCGGTCGCCCGGGTATGGTCGATCCTCATGCACCAGTTGCCGTTCATCGGTTCGGCCGAGCCGGACTGGACGCCGATGGAGGAAGCGATCATCATGCAGGTCCGGCTGTCGCGCGTCGTCCTGGCGATGCTCGTCGGCGCGTGCCTCGGCATGGCGGGGGCCGGGTTCCAGGGCGTGCTGCGCAACCCGCTCGCCGATCCGTTCACGCTCGGCGTCGCCTCCGGCAGCTCGGTCGGCGCGGCGCTCGTCATGACGTTCGGACTGCAGACGGCGATCGGCATGTGGACGGTTCCGGCCGCCGCGTTCCTGTCCGGACTGCTTACCGTGCTGGCGGTGTTCCTGCTCGCGCGCTCGAACGGACAGATGGCGGTGGAGACGCTGATTCTGTCGGGCATCATCATGCAGGCGTTCCTCGGCGCGTTCGTCTCGCTCATGATCTCGATGTCCGAGGACGAAGTGAACCAGATCCTGTACTGGGTGCTCGGCAGCCTGTCGAAAAGAACGTGGGACCACGCGCTCCTCATCCTGCCGCTTGCGATCGCGGGACTGCCCGTCATCGCCGCCTTCGCCTCGGCGATGAACCTGATGGCGCTCGGCGAGCGGCACGCCGCCCATCTCGGCGTGCATGTCGAGCGGACGAAGCTGATCGTCCTGCTCGCCTCGACGCTCGTGACCGCCGCCGCCGTCTCGGTCAGCGGCGTCATCGGCTTCGTCGGCCTCGTCGTGCCGCATCTGATCCGGCTGATCGTCGGCCCGGACTACCGGCTCATCGTGCCGCTCTCCGTCATCGGCGGCGGGATCTACGTCGTATGGGCCGACACGCTGGCGCGCACGGCGCTCAGCCCGAAGGAGATTCCGCTCGGCGTGTTGACCGCGCTGGTCGGCGCGCCGTTCTTCGCCTGGCTGCTGAAGCGGCGCAAAGCCGGCCTGGGGAGGGAAGACGCATGATCGAGGCCAGCGGCCTGTCGATCGCCGCCGGCGGGCGGCGCATCCTGGACAACATCACGTTCCGGCTGGAGTCGGGCGGGCTGTACGGCGTCATCGGCCCGAACGGAGCCGGCAAGTCGACGCTGCTCGCCGCGATCTCCGGCGTCCGGCGGTTCGACGAGGGCTCCGTCCGGCTGTTCGGCCGCTCCGTCGCGTCCTGGCCGCGCCGGGCGCTGGCGCGCCGTCTTGCCGTGCTGCAGCAGGAACCGCTGCCCAGGACGGCGTTCACCGTGCGCGAAGTGGTGCTGATGGGGCGCTATCCGTACCAGAACTGGTTCGGCGGCAGCGACGGGGAAGGAGAGGCGCTGGTCGAACGGGTGCTCGAAACGCTCGGATTGAAGGAACACGCGGGCCGCCGGCTCGACACCCTGAGCGGCGGCGAGCGGCAGCGGGTCGCGCTGGCGAAGGCGATGGCGCAGGATCCGGAGCTGCTCCTGCTCGACGAGCCGACGACGTATCTCGACATCGGCTACCAGATCCATCTGCTCGATCTGGTGCGCGAATGGCAGCGGTCGGGCGGCCGGACGGTCGTCGCCGTGCTGCACGACCTGAATCTGGCGGCGCAATATTGCGACCGGCTGCTCGTCCTGCGCGAGGGGAGACTGGCGGCCGAAGGACCGCCCGCCGCCGTGCTGACGCCGGAGACGATCCGGCGCGTGTTCGGCGTCGAGCCGGTCGTGCTGCCGCATCCGGCCAGCGGCGTTCCCCAGCTGCTGCTGCAGCCGGGCGTCGCCGGCGCAACCGGCCGGAACGGGGACGCAACCGGCGGAAAAGGCGGCGCAACCGACACAACAGGCCAAATCGCGTCGCAACAGGCCGAAATGGCAACGCAATAGGCCAAGTCGCGACGCAACAAGTCAATTCGCGTCGCAACAGGCCGAAATGGCGAACTAACAGATCGGAATGGGGGCGTATCCGGCAAGAATGGCGGCGCGTCCGGCCGGAATAGCGGCGCAACCGGACGGAATGCCGCTCTGATCGCCCCCGGGGCCGCTTCGGGCCCCGTCCGGGTTGGAATAAACGAAGAAACTTCCTCAATATTGTCGAAAAATCACAAGATCCCTCGAATAGAAGCAAAATTTTCCTCATATCTAAAGAATTTCGCATGTTTTCGACCGATTGCCCGGAAATAGACGAAGTCATTTCGTCTGTTTCCCGGCGATCGGCCGAAATGCCGGAAACAGCTGAAGGATCTTCTTCTATTTGCGCCGGCAGCCCTGTCCGCGTCCCCGCGCGCGCTCCTCCGTTGTGAACCCCGGCCCGTCTCCGTTACAATGGCATTATGAAACCCGACAAACCTTCATTATCCGAACTTGCACCCGATATCCGACGCGCGCTCGCCCGTCTGGACGAAGCGCCGCTTCCCGTCGATTCGGCCGTGCCCCGGCTGCTCGCGGCGCTGCGCGAGCATGGCGGCGCGGTGCTCACGGCGGCGCCGGGCGCGGGGAAGACGACGCGCGTGCCGCTCAAGCTGCTGGGCGAGCCGTGGCTCGCCGGCCGGCGCGTCCTGATGCTCGAGCCGCGCCGGATGGCGGCGCGCAGCGCGGCCGCCTACATGGCGTCGCTGCTCGGCGAGCGGCCCGGCCGGACGGTCGGCTACCGGATCCGGATGGAAAGCCGCGTCGGACCCGACACGCGGATCGAGGTCGTGACGGAGGGCGTGCTCACCCGCATGCTGCAGTCGGACCCGTCGCTGGAGGAGTACGGCGTCGTCATTTTCGACGAATTCCACGAGCGGAGCCTGCATGCCGACCTCGGCCTCGCATTGTGCCTCGAGGCGAAGCAGGTGCTGCGGGACGATCTCAGGCTGCTCGTCATGTCCGCGACGCTCGACGCGGAGCCGGCCGCGAAGCTGATGGGCGGCGTGCCCGTCGTGAAGAGCGAAGGCCGGCAATATCCGGTGGAGACCCGCTACATGCCGAAGCCGGCGGACGCGCCGCTCGAGGAGCATGTCGCGCGGGCGATCCGCGCCGCGCTGAAGGAGGAGACGGGCGGCATTCTCGTGTTCCTGCCCGGCGAGCGGGAGATCCGCCGCACGGCCGCGCTGCTCGGCGAGCCGGACGGGACGGCGGTGCTGCCGCTCTACGGCGCGCTGCCGCAGCGCGAGCAGGACAGGGCGCTGGCCGAACCCGATCCCGGCATCCGCAAAATCGTGCTCGCGACGACGATCGCCGAGACGAGCCTGACGGTAAGCGGCATCCGCGTCGTCATCGACTCCGGGCTCCGGCGCGCGCCGAAGTTCTCGCCGCGCACCGGCATGACGCGGCTTGCGACGACGGCCGTGTCGCTCGACTCGGCCGAGCAGCGGCGCGGCCGCGCGGGACGGCTCGGGCCCGGCGTCTGCTACCGGCTCTGGTCGCCGGAGCAGGAGCGGGCGATGCCGGAGTCGATCGTGCCGGAGATCCTCGAAGCGGATCTGGCTCCGCTCCTGCTCGAGCTGGACGCCTGGGGCGCGTCCGATCCGCGGGCGCTGCCGTTCCTCGACCCGCCGCCGGAGCCGGCGCTCGCGCAGGCGGCGGAGCTGCTCGAACGGCTTGGCGCGCGGGATGAAGCCGGCAAGCTGACGCCGCACGGCCGCCGCATGGCGGAGACGGGGCTGCACCCGAGGCTCGCGCACATGCTGCTCAAGGCGCTTGAACTGGGCGGGGCCGCGGGCGCGCTGGCGTGCGAGCTGGCGGCGCTGCTGGAGGAGCGCGACGTGCTGTCGCACCAGGGGCCGGATGGCGCCGAAATCCGGCTCCAGCCGCGCCTCGACGCGCTCCGGGCGGCCGCCGCCGGCCGCATTCCCGCCGGACTGCCCGTCCACGAGAGCGCGGCCCGCCGCGCGGCCGCGGAGGCGGCCCATCTGAAGCGGCGGTTCGGCATCCCGGCCGACGCCGCACCCGACGACCGGCTCGCCGGCCTGCTGCTCGGCTTCGCCTATCCGGATCGGATCGGCATGCGCCGGACGACCGCCTCCGGACAGTCGAACACCGCGGCGTACACGCTCGCGATCGGCCGTGGCGCCGCGCTGCCCGCCGGCTCGCCGCTCGCCGCGAAAGCCTTCATCGTCGCGGCCGAGCTGGACGACGAAGGCGCCGACTCCCGAATCCGTCTCGCGGCTCCGTTCGACGCGGCGTGGCTGGCGGAACATTTCGCGGACCGGATCAGGGAAGAACGCTCCGTCGCCTGGGACCGGCAGACCGGATCGGTCAAGGCGAGGCGGCTCGTTCGCTTCGGCGCGCTCATCCTGAAGGAATCAGCGCCGGACAAGCCGGAGCCCGGGGAGATCGCGCGGGCGCTGCTGGAGGCGCTGCGGGCGGACGGTCTCCATCGCCTTCCGTGGACGAAGCAGGCCCTGCAGCTCCGCGGACGGATCGCCGCGCTGCGCCTGGTCGATCCGTCGTGGCCCGACGTGTCGGACGATGCGCTGATCAACAGCCTCGAAGATTGGCTTCTTCCGCACATGATCGGCATGAAATCGCTCGACGACCTGAAGCGCCTCGACCTCGCGGCCGCGCTCGCATCCCGGCTCGACTGGAACCGGCGGCGCGAGCTGGACGAGGAGGCGCCGACCCACTTCCGCGTGCCGAGCGGCTCGCGCATCGCGATCGACTATTCCGATCCGTCGGCGCCGGTGCTCGCGGCGAGGCTGCAGGAGCTGTTCGGCATGAGCCGGACGCCGGTCATCGGCTACGGACGGCTGCCGCTCACGCTGCACATCCTGTCGCCGGCGATGCGGCCCGTCCAGGTGACGCGGGATCTGGAAGGTTTCTGGCGGCACGGCTATTTCGAAGTGAGGAAAGAGCTGAAAGGCAGATACCCGAAACACTACTGGCCGGACGATCCGGCCTCGGCGACGGCGACGAACCGCGTGCGGCCGAAGACGGGAGAGGAGCGGTAGCAGCGATGGCGTTCGGCATCAGCCGCGAAGAGCTCGACGCGTGGAAGGCGGAGGTCGCGTCCGGCCGCATCGCCTACCTGACCCATTACTGGCTCGACCCGCGCTTTCCGGGCGTGACGACGGTGACGAAGGTCGGATGCGCCGATCTGGACCGGCTGGAAGCATGGTGCAGGCGATGGGATCTGAATCCCGCCTGCATCCACCGGCGCGGCAAGTATCCGCACTTTGACCTGATCGGTCCCCGTCAGCGGGCGATCCTCGCCGCGGAAGGCCTGTGGTCGCACATCCGCCGTTTCAACCTGTAATTTCCCGGTCAAAAACAACCCGCGAAAGCGGCGCGTCAATCGGACGAAAGGAGGTTGCGAAATGGAGCAGCTGCTGTTCATCCAGCTCGGCATGGGCGCCGACCTGCACGGCCAGAACGTGACGACCGCGGCGGTGCGCGCCGTGCGCGACGCGATCCACCGCAATTCGATGCCGGGCATCCGGAACATGCTGCCGGACGGCTCGCTGCGGAACATGAAAGTGCGGGTGAAGCTGGCCGTCCCTTGCGACCATGACAAACTGGACATCGACGCCGTGAAGGCGGAGCTGCCGTTCGGCGACGTGACGGTCGAAGTGACGGACGGCGGCATGGCGACGACGAGCGGCATCGTCATTCCGGAGAAGGGCGACAAGAACGATCTGATGTACGTCGTCATCGCGGCGGTGGAAGTCGGCAGATAGCGTCCCGCTGTAACATTTTTCCCTTTTTACTCGTCTATGGGGATAAAGCGCCCTGTCGCGGACGGGAGGAACGCGGGCGTGAAATTTTCGCATAATGCAGCGGCCGGCGCATTCCGGTTGACGCCGTGATCGCCGTCCTGTCGGCCGCCGTTCCCGCCTGTCTGCCGACGCGAAGGCGCTTCAGGGGTTGAAAAGGGGGAAGTGACGATGCGACGCGAAAGGATCGTTTCCGCCATCATGCTGCTCGTCGGGGTGTGGATGCTCTGCGCAAGCCCGCTTGCCGTTCAAGCCTCCTGCGCGAGGATTCCGACGCCCGAATCCGCTTTCGAGCGAAGCGGCGCCGTGTTCTCCGGCATTGTGTTGTCGGTGAAGGAAGTGAATCAATCCGTCGTGCGCTCGTCCGCCGATCCGGTCGACGTGACGTTCCGCGTGACGGAGGTCTGGAAAGGCGTCGATTCGGACCGGGTGACGGTTCGCACGACGGCTTACGTGGAGGGCATGGTGTCCCGTTTCGAGAAAGGCAAGTCTTACATCGTCTATGCCGAGAACACATCGGACGGCCTCCGGATCGGTTCGTGCACCCGCACGGCCGAACTGGCCATGGCGGGCGACGATCTCGCGGCGCTGGGCAAGGGCACGGCGCCGCCGCCGTCGCCGGAACTGGAAGAAGAGATCCGCTCGAATCCGGCCGTCAGGGCGCTGTTCTGGGGAGGCCTGGCGCTTGCCGTTCCGGCGGCCATCGCGCTCGCGGTTTTGCTGACGCGACGGCGCTTCAGGGGTTGAAGGAGGTGGAGATGATGCGCCGCGTACTGCTGTTTTCCGCCGTCATGCTGCTCATCGGGGCCTGGATGTTCGGCGCGGGTCCGGCGCCCGCCTTCGGCTCTTGCGCGGAATTGCCGCCGCCCGGGACCGCCCTGAAGCGAAGCGACGTCGTATTCTCCGGCGTCGTGACGACGAAGGAGGCGTTGTACCCGTCCGAAGCGAAATCCTCCGGAGATCCGGTCAAAGTGGCATTCCGCGTGACGGAGGTCTGGAAAGGCGTCGTACTGGAACATGCGACCGTTCGCATGACGTCGTCCGACTCAGGACGCTTCATGCAAGGCGAGGCGTATATCGTCTACGCCGAAAAATCGCTGACCGGCCTCCGGATCGGTCCGTGCGCCCGCGCAATCGAACTGGCCTCGGCGGACGAGGATCTGGCCGCGCTCGGCAAGGGCAAGCTGCCGCCTTCATCGCCGAATCTCGCGGATCGCATCCGCGCGCATCCGGCCGGAATGCCGCTGCTCTGGACGGGAACGGCGCTCGCCGTCCTTGCCGGCGCCGTCATCGCGAGGGTGATTTGGCGTTTGCGGCAAGGCCGAAGACAGAACGCGCGGCCGACATAAGATTTGTTCAAGGATTTGCGTAAGCAAATCCATTGCCTGCCATCGTGAACGCGTGTTATGATGATTGCCACGGCACAACCCAGTTAACCGAGACGGCATTGGGAACCGAATATTAAGGGAGGCAGTCGGATGGCGGAACAAACGATCAAATGGGGAATCATGGGGCCCGGGCGCATCTCGGAACAGTTCGCGACGGATCTGCGATCGGTCGAGGGCGTCGAGCTCGTCGCGGTCGGCTCGCGCTCGAAGGAGCGGGCCGAAGCGTTCGCGGCGAAGTTCGGCGCGAAGCGCGCTTACGGCAGCTGCGAGGAGCTCGCGGCGGACCCCGAGGTGGACATCGTCTATGTCGGCACGGTGCACCCGGCCCACCACGAGAACATGCTGACCCTGATCCGGGGCGGCAAGGCCGTGCTGTGCGAGAAGCCGTTCACGATGAACGCGAAGCAGGCCGAAGAAGTGATTCGCGATGCGCGGGAGCGCGGCGTCTTCCTGATGGAAGCGATGTGGACGCGCTATCTGCCGCCGATCGTGAAGGTGCGGGAATGGCTGCGCGAAGGCAGGATCGGCGACGTGCTCTATATGACCGCCGATTTCGGCTTCGACGCCGGCTGGAACCCCGAGGGCAGGCTGCTGAACAAGGAGCTCGGCGGCGGCGCGCTGCTCGACGCGGGCATCTATCCGGTGTCGTTCGCGTCGATGGTCTTCGGCGGCCAGCCGAAGCGGATTTCGTCGGTCGCGCGGATCGGGCAGACGGATGTTGACGAACATTTCGCGGCGCTGTTCGAATACGAGGGCGGGCGCGCCGCCCAGGTCGCCGCGGCGGTGCGGCTGAAGACGTCGAACGAGGCGATCCTGTACGGCACGAAAGGGCAGATCCGCATCCCGGAATTCCTGTGGACCCGATCGGCGACGCTGCTCGTCCACGGCGAAGAGCCGGTCACCTTCACCGACGACCGGGCGGAGCGGGGATACAACTTCGAGGCCGAGGAAGCGACGCGCTGCCTGCGCGAAGGCAGGAAGGAGAGCGGCATCATGCCGCTCGACGAGACGCTGGCCATCATGCGGACGCTCGACGCGATCCGCGCGCAATGGAATCTCGTATACCCGTACGCGGACTGAACCATGACGCCCGCCTGGCGGACCTCGCGCCGTCCAGGCGGCGTTTGCGTCTTGCTCGCGGTTCGCGGACGGATGGAAGATCAAGCGGGAGGAATGGGATACGACATGGACCGCAGCGGCAACGTGCAGCTTCGTCCGCCGTATGAATGTCTGCCCGCCATCCGGGTCGCGGGCGATATCGTGAAGCGCGCCGGCACCGGCCTCGGTCCGCGGCAGATCGAAGATTACGAGCTGCTCTGTTTTCCCGACGGGACGAAAAGCGTCTACCGCGTCGGCGAAATGGCATACACGCTCGACGAGCCGTGCTTCATCGTGACGCGGCCGGGCGAGACGCACCAGTACGAGTACGATCCGGCGCAGCCGTCCCGCCATCTGTTCATCCATTTCGGCTATCCGCACCGGAACGGGGAGGCGCCGCCGCTCGCGATTCTGCGGCCGGGCGGACCGTCGGTCATTCCGGCGAAGGACGAGCTGTTGATCGGCATGATGAAGCAAATCATGAACATCGCGTACCTGTATCCCGACAAGCTGCAGCAGCGGGGCAGCTCGCTCCTCGCCGCGCTGCTCGAGGAGATCAACGGCCTGGTCGTCGACCAGCCCGTGACGCGGGACAGGAACCGCGTTCCGCCGCAGATCCTGAAGGCGCTCGACTACATCGACAAGCATCTTGACGAGCCGCTGTCGATCGACCGGCTCGCGCGGCGCGTCGGCTGGACGCACGAGCATTTCTCGCGCTCCTTCGTCCGCTACACCGGCCGCACCCCGCGCGAGATGATCATCCAGCGCCGGATCGAGCGGGCGTGCCAGCTCTTGCTCTACGAGGAGCGGAGCGTGAAGAACGTCGCCTACGCGGTCGGCTTCACCGACGAGAACTACTTTTGCCGGGTGTTCAAGAGCGTGAAGGGCATCACCGCCACCAAGTATCGGCAACAGTATTACAATCCGCGGTACAGCGAGCTTCACCCGGTCAGCGAGAGCGATTCGCCCTATCCGCCGAACCGCATTCTGTTCAACGCGGGTCCGTCCTACTGAGACGGGTATTCTGCCGAGACTGGTATCGATATCGAAAAGAATCCGGCACGACAGCGAAAGGATGGTCAAACGAATGAAGGATGTGCTGAACGTCGGACTGATCGGTTACGGCTTTGCGGGCAGGACGTTCCACGCCCCGGTCATCGCGACCGTTCCGGGCCTCAGGCTCGCGAAGGTCGTCGAGCGCCGGTCGGATCGCGCGAAGGAAGACTGGCCGCAGGTCGAAATCGTGCGCGACGCGAAGGACTTGTACGCGGATCCGGCGATCGACCTCGTCGTCGTCCTGACGCCGAGCACCGATCATTTCTCGTTCGCGCTCGACGCGCTGAACGCCGGCAAGCACGTGGTTGTCGAGAAGCCGTTCACGGTGAGCGCGGCCGAAGCGGACGAGCTGATCCGGACCGCGGAGAAGCAGGGGCGCGTGCTCAGCGTCTTCCACAACCGCCGTTGGGACGGCGATTTTCGGACCGTATGCGAGATCGTGCGCGGCGGCCGGCTCGGCCGGCTCGTGTCAGCCGAATTCCGGTGGGACCGTTACAACCCGCGGCCCCGTCCCGGAAGATGGCGCGAGAGCGCGGCGAAGGGCGCGGGCGTGTGGTACGATCTCGGCTCGCATTTTCTCGATCAGGCGCTCACGCTGTTCGGCGTTCCGCGGACGATCCGGGCGGACATCCGGACGGAGCGGGAGGGCGTCGCGGCCGACGACGCCTTCGACGCGACCCTCGGCTACGCGGACGGCCTGAACGTCCGGCTGAGCGCCACGAATCTCGCGCGGACGCCCGGACCGCGCTACCGGCTGAACGGCGTGAACGGCTCGTTCGTGAAGTACGGCGAAGATCCGCAGGAGGGCGCGCTCAAGTCAGGCGGCAAACCGTCCGATCCCGGATGGGGACGCGAGCCGGAAGCGAACTGGGGCGTGCTGGACGTGATGCAGGACGGCCTCCGGATGACGGGCAAGGTCGAGACGCTGCCCGGCGCGTACCAGGCATATTACGAGAACGTCCGGGACGCGATCAACGGGACGGCGGAACTGGCCGTAAAGCCCGGAGAGGCGCGGAACGTGATCCGGCTGATCGAGCTCGGCTTCGCGAGCAGCCGCGAAGGCCGGACGATTGAAGTGGATCTTTGAAGGAGCCTGATAGCGTGAGTTTGAAAACCGGGGGCGCGGACCGTCAGGGCCGCTTGTCCGGCGGGGCGGTCCGGTTGTCTCTCCTCGCCGTCACGTGGCCGATCTTCATCGAGTCCGCCCTTCAAGTGCTTATCCGCATGACCGACACGTTCATGCTCAGCAAGGTGTCGGACGAGACGGTGGCCGCCGTCGGCGTGTCCAACCAGATCCTCATGTTCGGCATGCTGCTGTTCAATTTCGTCGCGACGGGTTCGGCCGTCGTCGTCTCGCAATACCTCGGCGCCGGGCTCAGACGGGATGTCGGGCGGCTCACCGGCTCTTCGCTGGCATTGAACCTGCTGTTCGGCCTGTTCGTCAGCGCCATGGTCGTCCTGTTCTGCGGCGATCTGCTTCGCCTGTTCGGCCTTGAGCCGGAACTGCGCGCGATCGCGATGCGGTATCTGTCCATCGCGGGCGGCGGGCTGTTCGTGCAGGCCGTCATGTCCGCCGCGGTCGCGATCATCCAGTCGCACGGCCTGACCCGCCAGACGATGCTTGTCGCGCTCGGCATGAATATCATCCATATCTTCGGCAACTGGCTTGTCATCTTCGGACCGTTCGGCTTCCCGAAGCTGGGCGTGACCGGCGTTGCGATCTCGACGGTCGTCAGCCAGACCATCGGCATGGCCGTCAACCTGTGGCTCCTCCGCCGGGCCGCCGGCGTCGTCTTCGGGTTCGGGGATCTCGTCCGGTGGAAGCCGGAAGACGTGAGGCGGGTGCTCAGGATCGGCGTTCCGGCGTCGTTGAACCATCTGTCCTACAACCTGAACCAGCTCGTCACGACCGCCTTCATCACGAGCCTCGGCTCGGTCATGCTGGCGACGCGCATCTACACGATGAACATCGCGTTCATCATCATGATCCTGTGCATCTCGCTCGGCAGGGGCATGCAGATCATCGTCGGCCATCTCGTCGGGGCGGGCGAGCAGGACGAAGCGTACCGGCAGGTGCTGCGCAATTTCGGCCGCAGCGTCCTCATCACGCTGACCGGCGCGGCGATCATCTGCGTCTTCCGCGTGCCGCTGCTTCACCTGTTCACCGACTCGGAGGAGATCATCCGGATCGGCTCGACGCTGCTCCTGCTCAGCTTCCTGCTCGAGCCCGGCCGCAACCTGAACATCATGTTCGAGCGCAGCCTGCAGGCGGCCGGCGACGCCCGCTTCACCGCCGTCTCGTCCGTGCTCATCATGTGGCTGTTCAGCGTGCCGCTCACGTATCTGCTCGGCATCCGCCTCGGCTACGGGCTGTACGGCATCTGGGCGGCGTTCATCGCCGACGAGTGGGCGCGGGGGATCTCCCTGTTCCTGAGATGGAGAAGCAAGGCGTGGAAATCGAAAGCGATCGTCACGCGCGCGGTGAATTCGGCCGCCGGCTGACGCCGCGGGCGACGGCCGTCCGGGCCGCGACCGTTCCGACGGGGACGGGAGCGGCCTTTCGCTTGCCTGTTGAGAACCGGGCGACGATCCGCTATGCTTGATTTGTGGACCATGCGGGTCATGTTTTCGATCGGGAGGGAGGACGGGCCATGAACATCATCCAAGTCGGCGGCCACCAGATCCTGCTGGTCACGGCGGGCACGGGCGACAAGCCGCTGCTCCGGAACCTCATGCAGCTCTATCTGCACGAAATCAGCGAATATACCGGCGCCGATCCGGATGAGCACGGCATCTTCGACTATCCCGACTTCGACCATTATTTCACGGCGGAGGGCCGGCAGGAGGGAAGACTGCCGATCCTGATCCGGATCGACGGCAAGGCGGCCGGCTTCGCGCTGATCAACGGCTTCAGCCTCGTCCAGCCGCGCACGCCCTCGACGCGGCATCTGTCGGACATTCTCATCCTGCGGAAATGGCGGCGCCGCTCGATCGGCAAGGCCGTCGTGCGCGAAATCTTCGACTCGTATCCCGGGCTGTGGGAGATCAAGCAGCGCAGGGAACACGAGGGCGCGCGGCGGTTCTGGCGCACCGCGGTTCACGAATACACGGCGGGCGGATACCGGGAGACCGAGCTCGACGACGAGCGCTGGAACGGCTACGTCCAGACGTTCGACAATCGAAGCCGGCTGTGAAAAGGGTTCCGCGGACGCGAAGCGGACGAACGTGAACCCGGAGCGCGCGGCGGTCATCGGGTCAGCGCGGCGATCCAACGCTCGTCCACGACGACCGGCTCCTTCGGCACGGCGTCCAGGCGGAATCCGGCGACGAGCTCGCGAGCGGCGACCGGTTCCGGACGGTCGTGGAGTCCGCTGGCCGCGGCGATCGCGCCGATGACCGTCTCGGCCCGGACGCCCCGCTCGCGCAGCGCGCGGAGCGACAGATCGCCGTGCCGCTTGGCGAGCCGCTTGCCGTCCGGTCCGCACAGCAGCGGCACGTGCGCATAGCGCGGCGCCTTCAGCCCGAGCGCCTCGAACAGGAGAAGCTGGCGCGGCGTCGAATCGAGCAGGTCCGCGCCGCGCACGACGTCGGTGACGCCCATTGCGGCGTCGTCGACGACGACCGCAAGCTGATAGCTGACGATGCCGTCCGCCCGCCGGACGACGAAATCGCCGCCCGCGCCCGGCTCGAACCTTTGCGGGCCGGCCGCGGCGTCCTCGAACGCCACGGCGCGGTCCGGGAGACGAAACCGGAGCGACGGGCTTTTGCGGCTTTCCCGTTCCCGCCGCTCTTCTTCGGACAGATTCCGGCAGGTGCCCGGATAGGCGGGACCTTCGCTCGCGAGGCCGTGCGGCGCGCTCGCGACCGCGAGCAGCTCGGCCCGGCTGCAATAGCACGGATAGAGCAGCCGCAGCGCCTCCAGCCTTCGCAGGGCTTCCTCGTAATCCGCAAGGCGCTTCGACTGGACATAGGGTCCGCGCGGTCCGCCGATGTCCGGCCCTTCGTCCCAGTCGAGGCCGAGCCAGCGGAGATCTTCGATGAGCAGATCGTAGTAGTGCGGCTTGCAGCGGGGCCGGTCGATGTCTTCGATGCGCAGGATGAACGCGCCGCCCCGGCTCCGCGCGTCGAGCCAGGCGATGAGCGCGGTCCTGGCGTTGCCGATATGCATTTCCCCGGACGGCGTCGGCGCGAATCGTCCGCGATAGGTCTGATCCGTCATGGGACAACCTCCCCCGGTGCGCGGTTTACGCCGGACATGATAGCACGGCTTGTCCGGACGCGCAACGGCGCGCATGGATTTGCGGACGCGGAAGCGAGCCGGGCCGGAACGCCGCGCGGCGTTCCGGCCTGTCAAGGACGGGGCGCAGCCTGAAGGAATGCGGCGGCCTGAACGGGACACAACCGGAAGGAGTGCGGCGATGATCGAACTGTTCAGACTGAACTGGAAAATGCGGGACGAATGGTTCCGCTGGTGCCTTGACGTGCCGCAGGTCGAGCTCGACGCCCCCCGCGCGGGGGGATCGGGCTCCATCCTCGGCACGCTGTTCCATATCGTCGATACCGAACAATTCTGGCTCCGCCGGTTCGCCTACGGAACGGAGCATCATTACGACTTCGCGGAGCACGCGGATCTGGACGCGCTGCACGCCCTGTCCCGGCGGCTGCGGCCGTTCGCGGAAGAGGTCGTCGGGTCCTGGACGCCGGAACGCGACCGCGAGATCCGGATCGTGCGGAACGGAGACGGTACGGAATCCGAGCTCGTCTTCGGCGACCTGCTTCGCTGGCTGGCGCAGCACGAGGCGCATCACGCCGGGCAGCTGTCGGTCTGGTCGCGGGAGCTCGGATTCCCGCCGCCGCCGCTCGCCTGCGCTTGGCCGGACGGCGATCCGGACGACGCGGAAGGAGCCGGCGGAAAGCGATGAGCCGCATCGACTGGGACATGGAAAGGCTCGAGGCGATGCGCGGGCTGCTGGAAGAGCGCGGCATGCGGAGCATGGCCGTGGCCGACGGCGGAGGCGTCGTCTGGTCCTGGCACGCCGCCGGCGGCGACCGGCTGTCGGCGGTTTATTCAATTACGAAAAGCGTCCTGTCGCTCCTGATCGGCATCGCGATCCGCGACGGGCTGATCGGCGGCCTCGACGACCGGATCGGGGACTACCTTGATCTGCCGAAGGACGCGCATCCCGGCTTCGGGTCCATCCGGCTGCGCCATCTGCTGACGATGACGTCCGGCATCGACTGGCCCGATTTCGACAAGCCGTACTGGGCGATGAGGCGGAGCGACGACGCGGTCCGGTTCGTGCTGTCGCGGCCGGTCGCGCACGAGCCGGGGACGGTGTTCGCCTACAACACGGGCGGCTCCCATCTGCTCGCGGCGATTCTCGCGGCGGCGGCGGGCTCGACGGTGCTCGATTACGCCCGCAGGAAGCTGTTCGAACCGCTCGGCATCCGGCGCGTGAAGTGGAACGCGTTGCACGGCGTACACGAGGGCGGCACCGGGCTGCACCTCACGACGGCGGATCTGCTCAAGATCGGCATGATGACGGTCCGGGAGGGCGTCTGGGAAGGCCGTCGGATCGTGCCGGCGGAATGGATCCGGGAATCGTTCCGGCCCGCGTCGAAGGGGCTCGCGCTCTATAAACCGCCGATTTTCGGCCGGTACGGCCGGCACTGGTGGGTGGCGGAACCGGTGGACGGCCGCCCGGGATACGCGTTCGCGCTCGGTTTCAGCGGCCAATATCTGGCGGTGGCGCCGGAGCTCGGCGTCGCCGCCGTGCTGCGCAGGACCGCCACCACCCGGGCGGATTCGCTCAAATCGCGATCGCTGCTCGACGAGTATATTTTGCCCGCCGCGGCGGTCATGCGCCGGGACGGCCGGCCGTTTTCAGGTTGATTTAAGGCAAACGTCCGCCATTCGTGGTACAGTGGAGGACGTACACGAATGGAGAGGAGCCGAACCATGAACGAAGACAACCGACAACAGCCGGCGGCGGGCGCCGTCGGGTGGAAAATTTCGACCGCCATCCTGGCCGTTCTGCTGATCGCGTCGCTGCTGTTTCATTTTTACGGCAATCGCACGGACAGCGAAGCCGTCGCGGTCGTGAACGGGGTCAAGATCACGAAGGACGAATTGCTCAATGTATTGGTCGATTACGGCGGAGCGGACGTGCTCGACGATCTGATCCGCCAGGAAGTGATCCGGCAGGGGATCGAAGCGGCCGGCGCGACGGCTTCCGACGAGGAAGTGCGGGCGCGTCTGGAGAAGTTCGCCGAGGCTTACGGTTCGATGGAGTTTTTCCTCGACGAGCTCGCCTACTACGGCTACACGGAGGATGAGATCCGGGATCAGCTGGCCAGGCAAATCAGCATCGAGAAGATCGTCGGCGCGGATGTCGAGCTTACGGAGGAAGAGATCGCGTCGTATTTCGAGGAGAACAGGGACGGCTTCGACCGGCCGGAGACGGTGCGGGCGTCGCACATCCTGGTCGAAACGCGGGAAGAAGCGGAGGCGCTGCTTGCGCGGCTCGAGGCGGGCGACGATTTCGCGGAACTGGCCGCCGAACATTCGCTGGACGCGATGACGAGGGACATGGGCGGCGATGTGGGCGAATTCGCACGCGGCGAGATGGAGGAAGAGTTCGAGGAGACGGCCTTCGGCCTCGGAGTTGGCGGCGCGGCCATCGCCGAGACGAGCTACGGATTCCATGTCGTGCGCGTGACGGAGAAGACGCCCGCGCGGGAGGCGACGCTGGATTCGGCGCGCGAAGAGATCGCCGAATACCTGACGGAGCGGAAGCTCGCCGAACGGGTTGACGCCTGGATCGCCGACCGCGAGGCGGAAGCGGAGATCAAGAATTTCCTGAAATGACGCGGTGGCGGGATTGCAGTGGCCTGCCGGCGCATAACATGCAACAGGCGGATAGAACGGAAGGAGGGAACGGCCGTGCGGATCGTCGTCGTATCGGACACGCACATGCCGCACAGCGCGAAGACGATACCGTTGAAACTCAGGAAAGCGCTGGAAAAGGCAGACTACATTCTTCACGCCGGGGACTGGTGCACGATGGACGCCGTCCGGATGTTCGAGGCGTACGCGCCGGTCGTAGGCGTCGCCGGCAACAACGACGGCCGGGAACTGGCCGAGCGGTTCGGCCTGCGGAAGCGGATCGAGCTGGGCGGCGTCCGCATCGGGATCGTGCACGGGCACGGATACGGCGGAACGACCGAATCGCGCGCGCTCCTGGCGTTCCGGCACGAGCCGGTGGATGTGATCCTGTTCGGCCATTCCCATGTGCCGCTCGTCCGGACGGAAGGGGATGTCCTGCTGTTCAATCCGGGGTCGCCGACCTCGAAGCGGACGCAGCCGCGCCATTCCTTCGGCGTCTGGAACATCGAGAACGGCCTTCTTCGGACGAAGCACGTCTATTTCTGACGATCCGCGCGGCGCGCGATTGAGGCGCGACCCGCCGATATGTTACGATCCTCATGGGAAACCGTGAACGGAACAAGGAGTCGAACCCGCAACATGAAACGGTTGCTGCTCGCGCTGCCGATCATCCTCGCCGGATTCGTCGGTCTCAACCTCTATATCGGCTGGAACCTGCTCGTTTTCCTGGAATGGCTGGCCGGTCCGATCCCGGGACCGGCCTTCTGGACGTTGTTCCTGCTCGTCGCCTTCGGCTTTCCGCTCGGCCGGATCAGGCGGGGGCCCGGTCCCGTGATGCGGCTGCTCAAGGTGGCCGGCGCCTACTATTTCGCCTTGTTCGAGTACGGCTGCCTGCTGCTGCCGCCGGCCGACCTCGCGGGCTGGCTGCTCCGGGAGGCGGGGTACGGTCCGGCCGTCCACATCGGCTTGCCGGGGGCGGCGGTGCTCGCCGCGCTGCTCGTCCTGTTCGGGTACGGCAGCTTCAACGCCTGGTCGCCCGCCGTGCGCGAATACCGGCTCGAGGTGGCGAAGGACGCCGGGGATCTGAACGAGCTGCGCATTCTGGCGGCGTCCGACCTGCACCTCGGCAACATCGTGGGCAACCGCCATCTGCGCCGGCTGATCGCGGTCGCCGAAGAGAGGAAGCCGGATCTGATCCTGCTCGCCGGCGACGTGATCGACGACGACATCGAGCCGTTCATCCGCAACCGGATGGACGAGACGATCGCCGCGCTCCGCGCGCCATACGGCGTTTGGGCCGTCCTCGGCAACCACGAATATTACGGCGGACAGATCGAGACCTGGGTGCGCCGCGCGGCCGACGCCGGCATCCGGGTGCTGCGCGACGAGACGGCGACGGTGGAGGGGCGCTTTCATATCGCGGGCCGCAAGGACAAGACGGCGGAGGGCGCCGGACCGGACGGGCGGCTGCCGGTGGACAGGCTGCTGGCGGGCCTCGACCCGCGCCTGCCGATCCTGCTGATGGACCATCAGCCGCTCGCGCTCGGCGAAGCCGCGCGCGCGGGAGCGGATCTCCTGCTGTGCGGCCACACCCATCGCGGCCAGTTCGCGCCCAACCATCTTGTGACGAGGCGGTTGTTCGAGCTCGACTGGGGCTACCGGCGGATCGGCGACATGCACGCCCTCGTCTCGTCCGGCTTCGGCACATGGGGGCCGGCCGTCCGGCTCGCCAGCCGCTGCGAGCTGCTCGACATCACGCTCGTCTTCACGGGCGCGCAACGTTCGGAAAATCGTGACAATCCGGACGCCCGGGCGGGCGCGGATTCGGTTACAATAAAGGTTGGACAAGCTTCAATGTCGTGAAGGAGGAGCCGCCTGTGCCTTCGGTAAGCGAAAGAAACTGGACGCCGCTCATTTTTGTTTTCACGTTCGTTCTCGTCGGCATCATCGCGCTGCTGTTCTTCCTGCCGGGCTACGAGGGAGAAGTCGGGTTCGACGTGACGCTGCTTCCGCTCCTGAACGCGATCTACAACTGCTTCACCCTGAGCTTTCTCGTCATCGCCCTGATCGCCGTCAAGCGGAAGAACATCAAGATGCACCGGACCTTCATCTGGGCGGCGTTCGTCACCACGGCGCTGTTCCTGGTTACCTACGTCGTTTATCACTATCTGACGGAACCGACGCCGTACGGCGGGAGCCAGGTGATGCGCTTTGTCTATCTGCTCATCCTGGCCACCCACGTCATTCTCGCGATCGTCAACGTGCCGCTCGCGCTCATCTCGGTCACGCTCGGCCTCGGCGGACGCGTGAAGCAGCACCGTCGCATCGGCAAGTGGACGATGCCGATCTGGCTGTACGTGAGCTTCACGGGCATTGTTGTCTATCTGCTCATTTCGCCGTATTATGGTTCTTGATGGCCGGAAAGACGCGGCCGTCGGGAGGAGGATGCGTCATGGCGGAATGGCGGGAGATCACGTCGACGGAGGAATGGGACAGGGTCCGGGCGGAATCGGCGAACCGGCAAATCATCGTGCTCAAGCACAGCACCCGCTGTCCCGTGTCGGCCAGCGCGCTCGAGGAATATGAAGCGTACCTGGCGGACAGGCCGAATCCGGACACCGATTATTATCTCGTCAAGGTGATCGAGTCCAGACCGGTGTCGAACAAGATCGCCGAAGACCTCGGCGTGGTCCATCAATCGCCGCAGATGATTCTCGTGAAGGACGGCAAGGCGTTGTGGAACACGTCGCACTGGTCGGTGACGAAGAAGCATATGACCGCCGTGCTGGACTGACCATGCCGGCCGAAAACACCCCCGCATCGCCCTGGAAAGGCGAGGCGGGGGTGTTCGCTTTGTCCGCGCGAGGACCGGGTTGTCAGAGGCCCGACGCGAACATGTAGATGTTGAAATTGCCGATGTCCGACAGGTCCAGCGGAATCGTGATCGCCTTCTTCTGCACGTAACGGCTGTGGTCCGACACGATGTCCGGCGGCGTGATGTCGACCTGGATGCCCTCGTTGTAGAGCATGGTGGAAGCGTTGCCGCTGATCATGTTGCCGAGTTCGGCGATCGCGCTGCAGCACATCTCGTCGAGTTCGGACACCGGGTATCCGCCCATCATGACCGAGACGATGCGCAGCGCCACCCGTTGCGGAAAACTGAAGACGACATCGCCCTGAAACTGTCCGAGTATGCCGATCTTGAGCAGCAGGGAATCGCCGCGATTCTCCACGGCCCGAAGCGCGACCTGTCCGACGGACGGTTTCACTTGCATCATGGCTTCGATGACATGGATGGACGATGCCAGGAACGGGTTGATGTACTTGACGTTCATCGTTGCTGCCTCCTGTGCGCAAGTTGTACGCCCCATGAAAAAAGCGCTTCCGGACCCGGAAAACGCCGCTTGTTCGGAAGAACTTCTGACCTCTGTCGGCATGCGGGCCGATAATCCAGTCCATACCGGTCCGACGGCTTGCTTGCCCGGTCTGGTGTCCGGCGTGCAATTGTCGATGAATGGGCCGAGCGGACTACTGCCGTCGAATGACATGTCCGTTTAATCCAATGTTATCACATGGAATGTATGACGCAAAGTACTAATTCATCACGACCTTCGTCCGTGGCCCATGCACGCGCGACAACCGACGGGCGGCCGGTTTGGTCCGGCTGACAAAAAGCGGGCGCGTTCGTTGATGCGTTTTTCCGGCCAGCCGTACAATGGGGAGCAAACTCGACCGGGAGGAAGGCGAATGTTGAATCTGATGCCCCGCGTTCATCATGCGATGGTGGCCGCTCCCCACTACATTGCCAGCGCGGTCGGAAGCGCCGTACTGCAGAGCGGAGGCAACGCGTTCGACGCCTCCGTGGCCGTCAGCGCCGCGCTCTCGGTCGTCGCCCCGCACATGACCGGGATCGGGGGCGACGCCTTCTTCCTCGCGTACGACGCGAAGACGGGCGACTTCGTCGGCTACAACGGCAGCGGCCGCTCCGGCCTGCTGGCGGACGCCGGCCGGTATCTGGACGCGGGCCTGCCGTCGATTCCGCAACGCGGCGTGGAAAGCGCCATCACCGTGCCGGGCATGGTGGACGCCTGGTGGAGCGTCTGGGAGCGCTACGGACGGCTCCCGTGGGAACGGCTGATCGAACCGGCCGTCCGTTACGCCGAAGGCGGATTTCCGGTGTCGCGAAGCTTGCGCGAATGGATCGCGAAGGACCGGGCGCTTCTCGAAGCCGATCCGGGCCTGAGGCGCGTTTTTCTGCCGGGCGGCCGTCTGCCGCGGGAAGGCGAGCGCATCGCGAATCCCGGACTGGCGGCGACGCTCCGGGCCGTCATGACCGGCGGGCGCGACGCCTTCTATGAAGGCGGCATCATGGCCGCCGTCACGGAGGCGATCGAGGCGGACGGCGGACTGCTGACCGCCGACGATTTCCGGTTTCACGCCGGCGAATGGGTGCGGCCGTTGAGCGTCGCGTACCGCGGCTGCGAAGTCTGGCAGATGCCTCCGAATTCGCAGGGCTTCTCCGTCCTCATGATGCTCAACATGATCGAATCGCTCGACATCTCCGCCTGCGGCCGGCTGTCGGCCGAATATTTCCACCTGATGACCGAAGTGGTCAAGATCGCGTTCCGCGAACGGGATGCCTGTCTGACCGATCCCGATTTCCGCGCGATACCGCTCGACCGGCTGCTCTCGAAGGCGTATGCCGGGGAACTCCTGAAGTCCGTCAACCTTCATCCCCCGCGGGCGGGAAGCTTCCGCTCGCAGCCGACCGGCAGCGACACGGCCTACGCGGCGGTGGTCGACGAGGAAGGCAACGCCGTTTCGTTCATCCAGAGCCTTTATTTCGATTTCGGATCGGCCTACACGGCCGGCAACACCGGCATCATCCTGCAGAACCGCGGTTCATACTTCTCGCTCGACGAGCATTCGCCGAACCGTCTGGAGCCGCGCAAGCGCACGTTCCACACGCTGATGCCCGGCATGGTGTCGCGCGGCGGCAAGCCGTATCTGCTTGCCGGCTCGCAGGGCGGGGAAGGCCAGCCGCAGACCGCGCTGGCGATTCTGACCGGCGTCATCGATTTCGGCCTGACGATCCAGGACGCGATCTGCATGCCGCGCTGGGTGTACGGCCGGACATGGGGCGAGGACAGCGATGCGCTCAGGCTGGAGAACCGCCTTGATGCCGGAGTGGCGGAGACGCTGCGCCGGTGGGGGCACCGGATCGAGATCGTCGGCCGTTACGACGGCGTTGTCGGCACGGCGCAGGGGATCATGATCGACGACGGGATTATCAGCGGAGCGGCCGACCCGCGGGGCGACGGCTGCGTGATCGGATGGTAGCGGATAGGGGGTGAGGCGGTGCTGACGGAACTGTGGAAGCTGTTCGTCGCTTTCGGCACAGCGACGATGCTTGGCTACGGCGGCGGTCCGTCCATCATCCCGCTGTACGAGTCGCAGGTCGTCGACCGTTACGGCTGGATGACGACGGAGGAGTTCGGACGGGCGCTGGCGTTCGGGAACGCATTGCCCGGTCCGATCGCGACGAAGCTGGCCGCCTACATCGGCTTCAAGGTCGCGGGCTGGGCGGGCGCGGCCGTCGCCCTGGCGGCGGTCGTCTTGCCGACGGCGCTTCTGATGGTCGCCTTTGCGGGAATCATGATGAAGCTGTCCGGCCATCCGGTCGTGCGCGGCATGATCCGCGGCGTTCAGCCCGTCATCTTCGTCATGATGGCGATGCTGGCCTTCGATTTCGCGCAGTACGTGTTCAAGCCGTCGGGCGGCGCGCTGCCGTTCCTGACCTTGCTCATCGCCGTCGTCTATTTCGTGATGGTGCACCATTACCGGATGAACGCGTTGTGGGGCATTCTGTTCGCTTTGGCGGCGGGGGCGCTTTTTCTTCGGGGGGACGAATGATCAAATTAATGTAAATAAATATAACACAGGTATTGCGAAAACCTCGTTACCTGCAATATGATGTTATATATAATAACACCGATATTCCGCGCAGGTGCGAGGTGACAGCCATGCACATGACCGTCGAACAAGCCTTGTCCGTCTATCCCCTGAGCGAAGCGCGTCTGGTTGCGGGAAGCGCCGGCAAGAACCGCATCGTCAAGGCGGTCAACATCATGGACGCGCCGGACATCACGGACTGGATCAAGGAAGGCGAGATGATCTTCACGACCGCCTACCTGTTCAGGGACCGTCCGGAAGAAGCCGCCGAATTGCTGCGCAAGCTCGACCGACGCGGCTCCGCCGGCCTGGGCGTCAAGCTCGGGCGCTTCTGGAGCTCGTTCCCGGAGGAAATGATCGCCGCCGCCGACGACCTCGGATTCCCGCTCATCGAATTGCCCTATCCCTTCACGTTCTCCGACCAGATGAACGCCCTGTTTCGCGAAGAACTCCGGCGCAGCACCGCCGAATTGCAGACCGTGCTGGACAAACAGGTCCGGCTGATGCGGTTCGCGCTGCAGTCCGGCCATATCCGGCAGCTGTTCGAGTCCGTCATGGAAGTGATCGGCTGTCCGCTCGCGGTGATCGGCTCGCGCGGGCAGGTCGTGTTCAACGGCACCGGCCGCCCGGATTCGGAGCTCGTGGAGCTCTGGCCGTGGAAACCGGTCGCCCGGCGCGTCCGGACGGCGGGAGGGCAGGTGTTCCGGGTGCCGCTCTTGAAGCAGGGCAAATGCACGGGCTTCGTGCTGTTCCATTACCAGCGCCCCATGCTGTCGCCGGTCGAGGAGAATCTGTATTTGCAGGCGGCAGAGCTCATCGGTTTCCACAAGGACTTCAAGATCCAGGACTTCGTCGAGTGGACGGCGCGGCGCGACATCGGGCTGCTGGTCAAGCGCCATCTGAAGCACGGACTGTCGCTCGAAAAGCTTGAGGAATGCGCGGACCGGTGGGAGATCGACCTGTTCAGCCGCCCCTACCGCTGCGTGCTGACCGACATTCCGGGTCCGGCGATCGCGCCCGTGCGCGCCGAACGGCTGCAGCACCTGAAGCGCGAGCTGCAGCATCACGCCGGTCTGGAAGCTTACGGCGGCGTGCACGTCCTGCTGGAGGAAGGGCTGCTGTCGGTGTTCCGGGACGAGCCGGAAGACGGGGAAGGCGCGCTCGAGACGGCGCTTGCCGACTGCCTGGCCGGATGGCCGACCGCCCAGGGCAAACCCCGGGCGTGCTGCAGCGCGCGCAAGCTGCATCCGCGCGAGCTTCGCGAAGCTTACGAGGAATGCCTCGAAGCGCAGCGGACGGCGGATTCCTGGGAAATCAACGAAACGGTCGTGAACTATGAGACGATCGACCTCGCGATCCTGTTCGAGCAGGTGGACGTTGGCAGAATGCGCGCTTTCTGCGGCCGGCTGCTCGGCGGGCTGCAGGGCAAGGATCCGGAATACGCCGCCGAGATGCTGCGGACGCTCGAGATGTACCTCGAATGCGACGGGCAGCTCGGGGAGACGGCGAAGCGGCTCTATATCCATCGCAACACGGCCGCCTACCGCATCGAGAAGCTGAGCGAGATGCTCGATGTCGATTTCAAGAAAACGGACGATCTGCTGCGTCTCAGGCTCGCCTTCCTGTTCCGGCGCCGCCTCGGGCTCGGCGACCGGCGGGCGGCCGGAACCGGGACGCGGCGGTAGCCCGGAGACGGGCGGCGGCGGACGGGGGAGGGATGCATCATGGCGACGGTGATCCGCGACGCGCTCATCGTGACGATGAACGCCTCGGACGACATCGTGCGGGGCGATGTGAAGATTGAAGGCAATACGATAACGGCCGTCGGCGGCAGGCAGGATCCGGACGGCGGCCGCGTGATCGAAGCCGGGGGCAGGGTGCTGCTGCCCGGCTTCGTGCAGACGCACGTCCACCTGTGTCAGACGCTGTTCCGGGGATGCGCCGACGATCTGGAGCTGATGGATTGGCTGCGGAAGCGGATCTGGCCGCTCGAGGCGGCGCACGACGAGGAGTCGGTCTACTGGTCGGCGCTGCTCGGCGCCGGCGAGCTGATCCGCAGCGGCACGACGACGATCCTCGACATGGAGACGGTGCGCCATACCGACTCGGCGTTCGAGGCGATCCGCGAATGCGGCATCCGCGCCGTGTCCGGCAAGGCGATGATGGACCACGGCGACCAGGTGCCGCCGGCGCTGATGGAGAAGACGGCCGATTCGCTCGAGGAGAGCGTCCGCCTGCTCGAGAAATGGGACGGCGCGGCCGGCGGGCGCATCCGCTACGCGTTCTCCCCGCGGTTCGTCGTCTCCTGCACCGGGGAGCTGCTGACCGCCGTGCGCGACCTGGCGGAGCATTACCGCGTCCCGGTGCACACGCACGCGGCGGAGAACCGCGAGGAGATCGCGGTCGTCGAAGCCGAGCGGGGCATGCGCAACGTCGTCTATCTCGACGCGATCGGCCTCGCCCGGCCGAACCTCATCCTGGCGCACGCCATCTGGCTCGACGAAGAGGAGAAACGGATCATCCGGGAGCGCGGCGTGAAGGTGACGCATTGCCCGGGGTCGAACCTGAAGCTCGCGTCGGGCGTCGCCGACGTGCCCGCGCTGGTCGACGCGGGCGTGCCCGTCGGCTTCGGGGCCGACGGCGCGCCGTGCAACAACAATCTCGACATGTTCCAGGAAATGCGGCTCGCCTCCTTCATCCAGAAGGTGCGGCTCGGCCCGACGGCCATGGACGCGCGCCGGGTGCTGCGCATGGCGACGATGGGCGGCGCGAAAGTGCTCGGCATGGAAAACCTCATCGGCAGCATCGAGCCGGGCAAGCGGGCGGACCTGCAGATCCTCGATCTCGAGGATTTCCACGTCTATCCGTCGTTCGGCGCCGATCCGTATTCGCGCATCGTCTACGCCGCGACACGCGGCGATGTGGACACCGTCATGATCGACGGCGAGATCGTGATGGAAGGCAAGGTTGTGCGGACGATCGACAAGGCGAGGGTGCTCAGGGAAGCGGACCGGTGCCTCGCGAGGCTGATGGAACGGATCTGATCCGACGGATGGAAGGGGCGGGTACCATGGACGATTGGGCTTTGCTGCGCGCGGCCGCCGATCCGTCGTTCCGCGGCGCGCTCGCGACGGTCGCGTCCAGCGCCGGCCACGCGTACCGCAAGGCGGGCGCGGCCATGCTGCTGCACGCGGACGGACGGCGCACGGGCTGCATCAGCCCGGGCTGCGTTGAGGACGATCTGCAGCAGCGGGCGGAGCGGCTGGCCGGACGAAGGACATACGAACTGGTCACCTACAATCTCGATCCGGACGAGGACCCGGTCTGGGGCGGCGAACTCGGCTGCGGCGGCGCGATCACCGTCCTGCTCGAGCCGGTCGAAGGCGGGCTGCGCCGCTCGCTCGCCGACGCCTGGGCGCGCGTCCGGGCGGGCGAGGCCGTCCGGCTCGCGCGATTTCCGGCGGGCGGGACGATCCGGCACGCGGTCGTGCCGCTTCGGCCGAATGCCGGCCCGTCATCCGGGCTGTCCGGAGAGACGGGCGCTCTGCCTTCCAGCGTGTTCCTGCCGCGCCCGCGCCTGATCGTGTTCGGGGCGGGTTCGGACAGCCCGCCGATCTGCGACATGGCGGCCCGGATCGGCTTCCGCGTCGCGGTGGCGGACTGGCGGGATCATCTGCTGACGCCCGACCGGTTCCCTCTGGCGGAATCGTTCGCCGCCGGTGCGGACGGCGCGGAGCTGGCGGAAACGCTGGGCATCGGTCCCGACGATTACGTGCTGCTTTGCAGCCGCCATCTGCGGCGCGACCGCGGCGTGCTGGAGGCCGCGCTGCCGCGGAAGCCCGTCTACATCGGCATTCTCGGCTCGCGGAAACGCGCCGCGGCGCTGATGGACGGCCTGCCGGCGGATGAACGGGTCCGCGCGCCGGTCGGCCTGCCGATCGGCGCCGTCGGACCGGACGAGATCGCCGTCAGCATCGCGGCCGAGCTGGTGGCCGTCCGCTCGGCGCGGCGCAAGGCGCTCGGAAAGGAGGCGACGCGCGATGCGAATACCGGCGATCTGCCTGGCGGCCGGCCGCGGATCGCGGCTGGGTCGGGCGAAACCCGCGGCTGATCTGGGTCCCGGCACGACCGTCGGCGCGGCGGCGGTGCGGGCGCTCGCCGGCGCGGGATTCGCGCCGGTCATCGCCGTCGTGCGTCCGGACGACGATCTCGCCTGGCTCGAAGCGGTTCCGTCCGATTGCCCGGTCCGGGCTTGCGTCTGCCCCGACGCGGAGCTCGGCATCTCCCGCTCGATCCGGCGCGGCCTGGAGGCGGCGCTGGAAGGCGGACCAGCGCCTGACGCAGTCATGATCGCGCTGGCCGACATGCCGTTTCTCGCGCCCGGCAAGCTCGCCGAATGGCGGTCGGCCTGGACGCGGAATCCCGGGCTCGATTTCGTGGCGGGCCGGTCCGGCGGAACGATCCTGCCGCCGGTGCTCTGGCCGCGCGGGCGGCTTGGCGATCTGCTGCGTCTGGAAGGGGACGCCGGCGCGGGCGCGCTGATCCGCTCGGGCGCGCTGCGCGGCGCGTTCATTGAGCTTACCGGCCTGGAAAGCCTCGATCTCGACACCCCCGAACAGCTTGAAGAAGCGCGCGTGATCTGGCATATCGTCATGCGCGTGCACGGTGCACAATCATCCCCGGCGTCTTTCATACACGCGGCCAATTCCATGTCACCTAAATTGACGCACCCCTGACGCGTTTTTATAGTGATTACTAAATCGCGGCGCTTGCAGCGAAATTGCAGGCACGGGGGAGGAACCATATGAAGACGAAAAAAGCATCCAGACCGGCACGCATGCTGTGGATCATTCCGCTGCTGCTTGCCCTTGCGGCTTGCGGCGGCGGCGGAAGCGGCGGAGGCGGATCTTCGGGTCCGGATCCGGGCGGTTCGGCGTCGACCGACTCGTCGTCGCCGGGAGTCGCGGCAGGCTCGGGAGGCGAAGAATCGGCCGCGCCGTCCGGCGGGGAAGAGAAGAAAAAGCCGAGGGTCGCGTTCGTGTACATCGGCACGCCGGGCGACGGCGGCTGGACGTACGAGCACGATCAGGGACGCAAACAGATGGAGGAAGCGCACGGCATCACGGCGACGGTCGTCGAGAACGTGCCGGAGAGCGCCGACGCCGAACGGATCATCGAGGAACTGGCGCAGAACCACGACATCATTTTCACGACAAGCTTCGGGTATATGGATCAGACGCTCGCCGTGGCGCAGCGGTACCCGGAAGTCAAGTTCCATCACGTCAGCGGCTACAAGACGCACGACAACATGACGAACTATTTCGGCAAAAACTACGAAGCCAGCTACCTGGCGGGCATCGCCGCCGGGAAAATGACGAAAACGGGCATCATCGGCTATGTCGGGGCGTTCCCGATTCCGGAAGTCATCTACAACATCAATGCGTTCAAGCTCGGCATCGAGAGCGTGAACCCGGACGCCGTCGTCCACGTCGTCTGGTCGAACACCTGGTACGATCCGACGGTCGAACGGCAGGCCGCGATCAGTCTGCTCGATCTTGGCGCGGACGTGCTGCTGGCCTACCAGGACTCGCCCGCGACGATCCAGGCGGCCGCCGAGCGCGGCGCGCTGGCGGGCGGCAACGACTCCGACATGACGCGCTTCGCGCCGGAGGCGTATCTGACCAATCCGACGTGGCACTGGGGGACGTACTACGAGAAGGTCGTGCAGGACTGGATCGACGGCACCTGGACGAACGAGCCGTACGTCGGATCGATGCGGGACGGCATGGTCGGTCTGGCTCCGCTCGGACCGAGCATTCCGGACGACGTGAAGGCGCTGGTCGAATCGGCGAAAGAGAAGATCATCAGCGGGGAATTCGACGTGTTCAAAGGTCCGCTCGTCGATCAGGAGGGCAACGTCAGAGTCGCGGAAGGCCAGGTCATGACGCACGCGGAAGTGCTGGAGATGAACTGGTTCCTGAAGGGGATCGAAGGCAAGATTCCGCAATAACAAGGGCGAAGCAGGCGGGCGCTCAGGGCGGCCCGCCGCTTGCGCAAGCGGGAGGAGGTGCGCGGCATGCATGAACCGCACGCCGTGGAAATGCGGGGCATCCGCAAGCAATTCGGCGCATTGGTCGCCAGCGACAACGTCGATTTCGCGGTGAAGGCCGGCGAGGTTCACGCGCTGCTCGGCGAGAACGGCGCGGGCAAGAGCACGCTGATGAGCATGCTGTCCGGCGTGTACCGGCCGACGAGCGGCGAGATCCTGATCCGCGGCCGCAAAGCGAACATCCGCTCGCCGAAGGACGCGCTCGCCCTCGGCATCGGCATGGTGTACCAGCAGTTCCGGCTCGTGCATACGCTGACCGCCGCGGAAAACATCATGCTCGGGGAGAAATCGTCCGTCTGGCGGGGCGCGTCCTGGATGCGACGCAAGATGGAAGAGATCGACGCGGTGGCGAAGCGGTTCGGACTCCGGATCGACGCCGGACGTCCGGTCTGGCAGATGTCCGTCGGCGAGCAGCAGCGGGTCGAGATCGTGAAGGTGCTCTACCGGGGCGCCGACATCATCCTGCTCGACGAGCCGACCTCGGTGCTGACGCCGGGCGAAGCCGACCAGTTGTTCGAGACGCTCCGCCAGCTCCGCGCCGCGGGCAAGACGGTCATCCTGACGACGCACAAGCTGAGGGAAGTGATGGAGATCGCCGACCGGATCTCCGTCATGCGCAAGGGACGGATGCTGAAGACGATGAGCCGGTTCGAGACGAACGAGCGGGAACTCGCACAGCTCATGGTCGGCAGGAGCGTCGCGGGCGACGTGAAGCCCGAAGCGAGGCGTCCGGGCAAGGCGCTGCTCGAAGTCGAAGGGCTTACGGTGGAAGCAGGAAAGGGACGCGTCGCGGTCCGCGGCCTCAGCCTGACGGTTCGGGAAGGCGAGATCGTCGGCATCGCGGGGGTCGCGGGCAACGGTCAGTCGGAGCTCGCGGAGGCGCTGGCCGGCCTCCGGCCCTGGAGCGGCGGCAAGATCCGCGTCTGCGGCCGGGAGTGGAAGCAGGCTTCGGTGCGGACGGCGATCGACTCCGGCGTCTCCCACGTGCCGGAGAACCGGATGCGGAGCGGCTTGGCCGGCAGCCTGGGCATCGTTGACAACCTGCTGCTCAAGACGTACCGGCAGCCCGAGCGGTCGCGCTTCGGCCTGCTGCGCGGCAGGCGGAACCGGGAGTGGGCCCGGTCGCTGGTCGAGAAATTCGACGTCAGGACGGCCGGCCTCGACACGCCGGTCCGCCAACTGTCGGGCGGCAACCAGCAGAAGCTGCTGTTCGCGCGGGAGGTGGACGCGGGTCCGAATCTGATGATCGCCGTCCATCCGACCCAGGGGCTCGACATCAGCGCGGCGGAGAGCGTCCACCGGCTGTTGCTCGGGCTTCGCGACGCCGGACGCGGCGTGCTGCTCATCTCGGAAGACCTTGACGAAGTGATGCGGCTGTCCGACCGGATTCTCGTCATGTTCGGCGGCATGATCGTCGGCGAGATGGGACGGGATGACGCGGACCGCGAGCGAATCGGCCTGTACATGGCCGGGATGCGCGACGTACCGGGGGAGGAAGCGTCATGAACGGGAAGACGGCCGCCGCCGGAATCGACGGGGAAGCGCCGGGCGCTCGCCGGCGGGCGGCGCTTCCCCGGCTCAGGATCGAGATCGATCCCGTCCGCAACGAAAGCCCTTGGTGGGTGCCGATCGCCGCGGTCGTCGCCGCGCTGGCCGTCTGCGCCGTCTTCATCGCGGCGAACGGAATGAGCCCGATCGCGGTGTACAAGAAAATGCTCATGGGCGCGTTCGGGACGAAGTTCGGCGTGACCGAGACGCTGGTCAAGTCGATCCCGCTCCTCTTGTGCGGCATCGGCGTCTCGTTCGCCTACCGGATCTCGTTCTGGAACATCGGAGCGGAAGGGCAGTTTCTGGCCGGGGCGATGGCGGCGACCGCGGTGACGATCTATATGCCGGACCTGCCGGCGTACGCCGCGCTGCCGCTCATGACGGCCGCGGGCATCGCGGCCGGCGGCTTCTGGGGACTGATGACCGCCGCGCCCCGCGCGTACTTCCAGGTGAACGAGCTGATCTCCTCGCTCATGCTCAACTATGTCGCGCTGCTCCTGCTCGACTACTTCGTGTTCGGCCCGTGGCGCGATCCGGGCGGCCTCAACTTTCCCGGCAGCCCGATGTTCACGGCGGATCAGTCGCTTCCGACCTTCGGCCGGACCCGGCTGCATTTCGGCCTCGTCTTCGCGCTCGCCGCGGTGCTGCTGTACGCCTTCGTGTTCCGCTTCACGCGCTGGGGCTACGAGCTGCGCCTGATCGGCTCCAATCCGGAAGCCGCGCGGAACGCCGGCATCAACCTGAACCGGCAGCTGCTGCTCGTCATGCTGGCAAGCGGCGGACTCGCGGGACTCGCCGGCATGGCGGAGGTATCCGGCGTCGCGCACCGGCTGATGTACGGCATATCGCCCGGCTACGGCTACACGGCGATCATCGTCGCCTGGATCGCCCGGCTGCATCCGCTCGGTCTGATCGTCTCGGCCTTTCTGTTCGGCGGCCTGATCGTCGGCGGCTACAGCGTGCAGACGCTCGGCCTGCCGGCGGCGACGTCGGAAATGCTGCAGGGCGCCGTGCTGTTCTTCGTGATCGCGGGCGCCGCGCTCGGCAGGGTCCGCATCCGCCGGGCGCGGTGAGCCGGGCGATCGGAGGCGGGTCTGTTTTGCCGCGAAGGGGGCTTCTATTGCCATGGAACTGATCATACAGATTGTCGCGGCGGCCGTGTCGTCCGGCACGCCGCTCCTGTTCGCCGTGCTGGGCGGCATTCTGATCGAACGTTCGGGCATCATCCAGCTCGGGGCGGAAGGCATCATGCTGATGGGCGCGGTGACCGCGGCCCTCGTCTGCGTCCGCACGGGCAGCCTCGCCGCCGCGTTCCTGGCCGTGCTCGCGGTCGGCGCGGCGCTCGGGCTTCTGCACGCCTTCTTCACGGTGTCGCTGCGCGTCAACCAGATCGTCAGCGGCCTCGCGATGACGCTGTTCGGGACGGGATTGAGCGCGTTCCTCGGAAGGGCGATCGCCGGCCAGCCGATGCCGGTCGCCGTGCCGAAGATCGACATTCCGGCGCTCGACGGGGTCCCGGTCGCGGGCAGCCTGCTTGCGCATCTGGACGCGCTGACCTGGTTCAGCTTCGCGCTCGTCATCGGCATGCATCTGTACATTTACCGGACTTCCTGGGGGCTCCATCTGCGGGCGCTCGGCGACAATCCGCCGACCGCCGACGCCATGGGCATCCCGGTGACGGCGTTCCGGTACGGATGCGTCATCGTCGGCACGATGCTGATCGGGATCGGAGGCGCCGATCTGCTGCTCGTCTTCTCGCCCGCCTGGATCGAGGAAATGACGGCCGGACGCGGATGGATCGCGGTCGCGCTCATCATTTTCGCGCGCTGGAATCCGCTGCGCGCGCTGCTCGTCGCCTACTTCTTCGGCGCGCTTGACTCGCTCGGCTTCCGGATCCAGCTGATCGGCAGCGATATTCCGTCCTACTTCCTGAAGATGATCCCCTATGTCACCACCATCCTCGTCCTCATGTACCTCGGCTGGCGGAACAGGGGCAAGCCGTCCGGTTCGCCGGAATCGCTCGGCGTGCCGTATATCCGCGAACAGCGGCTGTAAATCGCTGCCGTTCCGGCAAGAAGGTCGCGAGACGGCATACGGTCAAGCAGGGAAGGGAGGCGATGCCGCATGGCGATGGAGGAGAGGAAGGCCGGGCGCGACCCGGATGTCCTCAGACCCCGCGACGCGGTCGAGGCGTGCCGGCTGAAAGCGGCGTACGGCGCCGATGGCGTGTTCGTCGCCGGCGGGACGCTGCTGCGCACGCAGTGGGAGTCGGGTGCGGCGGCGATGCCCGGCAGGCTCATCGACCTGACCGCGATACCGGGATTTGACGCAATTCGCGAGGACGACGGCGGGCTGGTCATCGGCCCGCTCGTGAAGCTGTCCGAGCTGACGCGGGCGGAGCCGGTCGCCTCCGGATATCCGCTGCTGGCGGAAGCGGCGAGGCGGATCGGCGCGCCGTCGATCCGGAATCTCGCGACGATCGGCGGCAATGTCGCGTGCCGGATCGGCGACGCGCTGCCCGCGCTGCTCGTCTACGGCGCCGAACTCGTCTGGCGGACGATCGAACGGAACGGCGTCGCGTTGCCTCTGGAGGATTGGCTGGCCGATCCCGGATCGGAGGACGGCGTCCGGCTGCTCGCGGGCATCCGGCTCAGGCCAGCGGAAGCGCAGGAGTCCGCCGGTCGCCTGGTCGGGGCGTTCCGCAAGCTCGGCCGGCGGGAGGCGTTCATTCCGTCGCTCGTGACGGTCGCCGTGCTGGGCCGGCTGGCGGAGGACGGCACGCTGCGCGGGGTGCGCATCGCCGCCGGAGGCGGATCGGCGGTTCCGGCCCGGCTGCGCGGCGCGGAAGCGGCGCTGGAAGGCGCGCGTGTCGGTCCGGATACGCTCGCCCGGCTGACCGAAGCCGTGCTCGGCGAATACCGGCCGGCTTCCGACGCGTTCGCCGGCGCCGACTACCGCCGCATGGCCGCCGCGAACCTGATCGCGGCCGAATGGCTGCGGCTAGCCGGAGCGGGAAGGGAGGAAGGACGATGATCCTGAATCGGGAGACGGCCGGCGCCAGGTGGCGGATCCGTCCGGACGGGCCGGACAAGGTGACCGGGAAGCTCGCCTACCTGACCGACCTGGCGGCTCCGGGCATGCTCCACGGGCGCGTGCTGCGCAGCCGGTATCCGCACGCGCGCATTCTTGCGATCCGGACGGAGCGCGCCGCGGCGCTCCCCGGCGTGCGCGCGGTGCTGACCTGGCGCGATGTGCCGGGGCTGAACGCGTTCGGCATCGCCCGGCAGGATCAGCCCGTGTTCTGCTTCGATCGTGTCCGCTTCGTCGGCGACGCCGTAGCGGCCGTCGCGGCGGAAACGCCGGAGATTGCGGAGCGCGCGCTCGAACTGATCGAGGTCGATTACGAGCCGCTGCCGGTGCTGGACACGCCGGAGAAGGCGCTCGCGGAGGATGCCCCGCGGCTGCATCCGCAGGGCAATGTGCTGCACCGGAACGAATACAGGCGGGGCGATTGCGACGCCGCGTTCGCCGCGTGCGCCTGGGTGGTGGAGGAGACCTACTGCACGCCGCGCCAGATGCACACCTATCTCGAGACGGAGGGCGGCCTGTTCGTGCCGGAGCCGGACGGTCGGCTGACCGTGTACGCGCCGACGCAGCACGGCCTGCTCGACCGGCTGCAGCTCGCCCGCATCCTCGCCGTGCCGGAGGACCGCATCCGCGTCGTCTCGAGCCCGATCGGCGGATCGTTCGGCGGCAAGGACGAGCTGAACATCCAGCCCTACGGCGCGCTGCTCGCGCTGGCGTCCGGCCGTCCGGTCAAGATCCACAATTCCCGCCGCGAATCAGTGCGCGCCGGGCTGAAGCGGCATCCGATGACAATCGCGATGAAGACCGGCATCGACGCCTCCGGACGGCTGCTCGCCCACCGGGTGCGCATCATCGCCGACACCGGGCCGTACGCGACGCTCGGCGCGGAGGTGCTCAACTTCGCGACCGAGCACGCAATCGGGCCGTACCGGTACGCCACTATCGACGTCGAGAGCGTGTCCGTCTACACGAACAACGGCATGTCCGGGGAATTCCGCGGCTTCGGCGGCAACCAGGCGATCTTCGCGCTGGAAGGGCAGATGGACCGGCTGGCGGAGCGCATCGGCATGGACCCGTGGGAATTCCGGCTCATCAACTTGCGCCGGATGGGCGATCCCGGGCCGTTCGGGCAGCGGATCGCCCAGACGGACGGAGCGTACCAGGTGTGGCAGAGGCTGAAGGAAAGCCCGCTCTGGCGTGAACGGGAAGCGGCGAGGAGCGGCGGCCCGCCGGCGGCGTCGGAGGACGCGGACGGCGCGAATGGCGCGGACGGCGCAAATGGCGCGGATGGCACGAATGGTGCTGGTGGTGCAAATGGCGCGGACGGCGCGAATGGCGCAGGTGGCGCGAATGGCGCGGACGGCGCGGGTGGCGCGAATGGCGCAGGTGGCGCGAATGGCGCGGACGGCGCGAATGGCGCAGGTGGCGCGAATGGCGCGGACGGCGCGAGTGGCGCGGGTGGCGCGGATGGTTCGGGTGGCGCGAATGGTGCTGGTGACGCGAATGGCGCGGATGGCGCGTCGCGTCCGCCGTGGGTCCGCGTCGGCTACGGCGCCGCGATGGTGATGCACGGCTTCGGCCTGGGCTATGGCATTCCGGACCCCGCGGCGGGCAGGCTGCGGCTGGCGGAAGACGGCCGGATCGAGGCGATTTTCGGCTATGAAGAGTTCGGTCAGGGGCTGCTCGCGACGATCGAGACGCTCATGGTCGAGACGTTCGGCATCGCGCCGGACGATCTCCGGATCATCTGCGGCGACACGGACCGGGTGCCGGACAGCGGCTCCAGCACCGCGTCGCGCACGACGGCGATGATCTGGCAGTCGCTCCGGCGGATGGAAGAGCCGTTCAGGCGGAAGCTGCTCGGAGCGGCGGCAGGCATGCTCGGCCGACCGGCCGGCGGGCTCAGGCTCGGGCCCGGCGGCGTCACGGACGCGGAAGGCGGCGCGCCGCTCGTCCGGTACGCCGAGATCGCCGCGAAGGTGGCGGAACCGATCGCGGCCGAGACGCAGTTCCACTTCCCGGTCAGCGACACCGACAGGACCGGCGCGCATTTTCTGTATTCGTACGCCGCCGCGGCCGTGAAGGTCGAGGTCGATCTGCTGACCGGCCGCGTGCGCGTGCTGAATCAGTACCACGCGGTCGCGGCGGGGCCGGTCGTCAATCCGCAGGGGTATGTCGGCCAGATCGAGGGCGGCGCCGGCATGGCGCTCGGCTACGCGCTGATGGAGGACGCGATCATGGAGAACGGACGCTATCTGACCGGCAATCTGGACACCTATCTGATTCCGACGATCGCCGATCTGGGCGGCAACGTCGCGGTCGAGCCGATCGAGGATCTGCCGGAAGGCGACCCGTACGGACCGCGCGGAATCGGCGAGATCGGTTCGGTCGGCCTCGCGCCGGCCATCGCGGAGGCGGTGCGCGACGCGACGGGCGTGCGCGTCAATCGGCTGCCGATCGACCCGGCGCTCCTGATCTGTCCGCCGGAGAAACTCTGGAAGGCGGTGAGCGGACCATGATCGAACGGACGAATCCGGCTTGCGCGGAGCGCTTCGTCTGCGCGTTCACGCTGAACGGAGTGCCGGTCGCCTTGGCGGTTCCACCGTCGCGTCGGCTGATCGACGCGCTGCGGAACGATCTGCTGCTGACCGGGACGAAGATCGGGTGCGAGATCGGCCGCTGCGGCGCCTGCATGGTGCTGCTGGACGGCAAGCCGGTCAACGCCTGTCTGACGATGATGTATCAGGTCGAAGGGCGGCAGGTGACGACGATCGAGGGCATCGCGGGCGGAGCGGACGCCCTGCACGCCGTGCAGCGCGCCTTTCTGGAGGAAGGCGGGTATCAGTGCGGCTACTGTACGCCGGGCATGGTCGTGTCCGCGACCGCGCTGCTGGCCGAGCGGCCGGACCCGACCGACGAGGAGATCATCGAGGCGCTGTCCGGCAATCTGTGCCGCTGCACCGGGTACGGCGGCATCCTGCGGGCCGTCAGGCGCGCGGCGGCCATCGGAAAGGAGGCCGGTGACCGTGGCTGACGACAGGAAACTCATGACGCGGCGCCTGTCCATCGCGGAGATCAACGCGCTCGACCGGGACGGTTTCGTCGCCGCGTTCGGCGGCGTCTTCGAGCATTCGCCCTGGGTCGCCGGGCTCGCCTGGGAAGCGCGGCCGTTCGCCTCGGCCGGCGCGCTGCTCGACGCGATGCTGCGGGTGGTGCGGGAAGCGCCGAAGGAGCGGCAGCTGGAGCTGATCCGGGCGCATCCGGATCTCGGCTCGAGGCTCGCGATGTCGGACGTTTCGACGCGCGAGCAGCGGGGAGCCGGGCTGGACCGGCTCACCGCCGAAGAATACGGGGAGATGTCCGCCCTGAACCGGGCCTATGCGGAGAAGTTCGGTTTCCCGTTCATTCTGGCGGTGCGCGGCAAGACGAAGGACGAGATCATCGCCGCGATGCGCGGGCGGATCGGGCGGAGCATGGAGGAAGAGCGGCGCAAGGCGCTGGACCAGATCGGACGGATCGCCGCGTTCCGCCTGTCCGATCTGGTCGCGGAAGACGCCGCGCCGGCCGGCGCCGCGACCGGCCGGCTTACGACCCATGTGCTCGACGTCTCGAAGGGCCGTCCGGCCGCCGGCATGCGGATCGAGCTGTACCGGCTGGGAGACGGCGCGGAATTCCGCGAACGGCTCCGGGACGCGATTACGAACGCGGACGGCCGCACGGACGGTCCGCTGCTGGCGGGCGACGGGATGCTGGCGGGCCGGTATGAGCTCCTGTTCCACGTCGGCGACTATTTCCGGAACGCGGGTGCGGACATCGCGTTTCTGGACGAGGTGCCGGTCCGGTTCCGGATCGCCGATCCGGACGCCCATTACCATGTGCCGCTGCTGGCGGCGCCGGGCGGATACAGCGCGTATCGCGGCAGTTAGGAGGATGGGGCGTGAAGCGGTTCGATCTCATCGTGCGCGGCGGCATGGTCGTGCTGCCGCAAGCCGTCGAAAGGCTCGACATCGGCGTCCGGGACGGGAAAATCGCGGAGCTGGCGGCTGAGCTCGATCCCGGCGAAGCGGCGGCCGTCGCCGATGCTTGCGGCTGCCACGTGATGCCGGGCATGGTCGACGTCCATGTCCATCTGAACGAGCCGGGCAACGGCCATTGGGAAGGGTTCGAGACCGGTTCGGCCGCGCTGGCGGCCGGCGGCTGCACGACGTACCTCGACATGCCGCTGAACGGCGTCCCGCCCGCGGTCACCGCGGTAGCGCTCCGCGCAAAGGCGGAGATCGCGCGCGGACGGTCCGCCGTCGACTACGGGTTCTGGGGCGGCCTCATGCCCGGCCATGTGCGGGACCTTCCGGAACTGGCCGCCGCCGGTGCCGTCGCGTTCAAGGCGTTCATGTCCGATCCGGGCGGCAGGGACGAAGGGCGGTTCACGGCCGTCGACGACTGGACATTGTACGAAGGGATGGCCCGGATCGCGGAGCTGGGCGGGCTGCTCGCCATGCACGCCGAAAGCGAGGCGATCACGTCCGCCCTGGCGGAGAGACGCAGGGCGGAGAACCGCCTGTCGGCTCGCGATTACGCCGCCTCGCGGCCGCCCGAAGCGGAGCTCGAGGCGGTGCACCGCGCGTTGTTCTTCGCGGAGCGTACCGGCTGCCGGGTGCATTTCGTCCACATCAGCACGGCCGGCGCGCTACGCATGATCGATGACGCGAAGCGGCGTGGCGTCGACGCGTCGGCGGAGACCTGTCCGCACTACCTGCTGCTGACGGCGGACGACATGGAGCGGATCGGGCCGGCCGCGAAATGCGCGCCGCCCCTGCGGGACGAAGCGGAAAGGGAGCGGATGTGGCGGATGGTTGAGGACGGGTCCGTCGATCTGATCGCCTCCGACCATTCGCCCTGTCCGACGGAATGGAAAGCGTCCGGTCCGGGCGGGGATTTTTTCGCAGCGTGGGGCGGCATTGCGGGCGGGCAGAGCAGCCTGGAGCTGATGGCAAGCGAAGGCGTTCGCCGCGGCCTCCCGTTGCCCGCGATCGCAAAGCTGCTCGCGGACGGGCCGGCGCGCCGGTTCGGGCTGTCGGCGAAGGGACGGATCGCGGAAGGATTCGACGCGGACCTGGCCGTCGTCGATCTGAACCGGAGCTACGCGCTCGAGAGAGGGATGCTGCTGCAGCGCCACAAGCACAGCCCCTACATCGGACGCACGATCGGTTGCAAGGTGAAGGAGACGTATGTTCGCGGACGGCTCGTGTACGCCGAATCTCGCGGCATCGCGGAGCCCGGATTCGGCGAGCGGGTTGTGCCGTCCGCCTGAAGCGCCGGGACGACCGGCTTGTATTTTTTCAAAAGATTGCGGGTGGGGTGCCATGCTGAAGCCGGATTTGCAGGCCGATTTGCAGGCCGAATTTGCAAGAAGGCTCACCGAACTGCTGGATGAGCTGGCGAAGTGCGGCGCGGAACGGGACGGCGGCGTGACGCGGCTCCTGTACACGCCGTCCTGGCTGGAAGCGCAGCGGCTGCTCGAGCGGCGGATGGCGGAAGCCGGACTGGAGACGCGATACGACTGCGTCGGCAATCTGTTCGGCCGGCTGACCGGACGGGGCCCCGAATCCGGCGTCGTGCTGACCGGCTCGCACGTCGACACGGTGCGCCGCGGCGGCAGGTACGACGGCGCGTACGGCATCGCCGCTTCGCTCGTCGCGGTCCGGTACCTGCGCGAGACGTTCGGTCCGCCGCTCCGGCCGATCGAAGTCGTCTCGTTCTGCGAGGAGGAAGGGAGCCGGTTCCCGATCGCCTACTGGGGATCGGGCAATGTCAGCGGCGTCTTCCGGGCGGAGCAGGCGGACGGCTTCGTCGACGCCGACGGGGTGTCGATGCGCGAGGCGATGGAAGAATGCGGATTCGGCCGATCCGACCGGTCCGCGGAGCCGCCGAGCGCCCGGCGAACCGACATCGCCGCGTTCGTGGAGGCGCATATCGAACAGGGCGTTACGCTCGAACGGTTCGGCGAACGGATCGGCATCGTCGAGACGATCGCCGGCCAGCGCCGGTACGTCGTCACCCTGAGCGGGGAGACGAACCACGCCGGGACGACGCCGATGGCGCTCCGGCGCGACGCGATGGCGGGCGCCGCGGAGATGATCCAGTTCCTCGAGCGCGCGGCGCTCAAGGCGGGCGAGCCGCTCGTCGCGACGGTCGGCAGCATCGCCTGCGTCCCGAACGTGCCGAACGTCATCGCCGGCGCGGTGGAATTCACGCTCGACATCCGGCATATGTCCGAGACCATGCTAACCGGATTCTGCGACACCGTGCTCAGCTCGTTCCGCACGATCGCGGAGCGGCGCGGGCTCGCGTTCGATGTCCGCACCGTGCTGCATACGCGGCCGGCGCCGATGGATCCCGTGCTGGCGGGCAGGCTGGAGCGGATCTGCGCCGAACGCGGCATCCGGTACCGGCGCATGATGAGCGGCGCCGGACATGACGCGCAGATGTTCCGCTCCGTCTGTCCGACGGCGATGCTGTTCGTACCGAGCCGCGGCGGCATCAGCCATTCGCCCGACGAGCATACGCCGCCGGAGGATCTCGCGCTCGGCACGGCGGTGCTGGCGGAACTGCTGCACGAATTGGCCTACGGGGAGAAATTGCCATGAACGAGCGTCTGTATTGGCCGCCGCCGCCGCGAACGATCATGACGCCCGGTCCGGTCGAGGCGGATCCGCGCGTGCTGCGCGCGATGTCGTACCCGATCCTCGGCCAGTTCGATCCGGCGTTCACGGCGATGATGAACGAGACGATGGAACTGTTGCGTCGCCTGTTCCGCACGAAGAACCGGCAGGCCTATCCGGTCGACGGCACGTCGCGGGCCGGCTTGGAGGCGGTGCTGGCCGGCGTCGTCGAGCCGGGCGACCGGGTGCTCGTGCCGATCTGCGGCCGGTTCGGCCATCTGCTGCACGAGATCGCGGAGCGGTACGGCGCGGAGGTGATTGCGATCGAGCGCGAATGGGGCACGGCGTTCGATCCGGAAGAGATCATCGGCGCCATCCGCAAGCATCGGCCGAAGGTGGTCGCGCTCGTGCACGGCGAGACGTCGACCGGCCGCCTGCAGCCGATGGACGGAATCGGCGCGGCGTGCCGCGAGCACGAAGCGCTGCTCGTCGTCGACGCCGTCGCGACGATCGGCGGCGTGCCGGTCGACACCGACGACTGGCTGGCGGACGCCGTCGTGGGCGGCACGCAGAAGTGTCTGTCCGTGCCGAGCGGCATGGCGCCGCTCACCTACAACGAGCGCGTCGAACGGCTGATCGCCGGCCGCAGGCGGATCGAGCGCGGCCTGCGGCCGGCGGGCGCGGCGGAAGCGGAGCGGCCGTTCATCCGCAGCAACTACCTCGATCTGTGCCAGCTCCAGGATTACTGGAGTCCGGAGCGGCTCAATCATCACACCGAGATGACCGCGATGCTCTACGCCCTCCGCGAAGGGGTCCGCATCGCGCTCGAAGAGGGCCTGGAGGCGCGGTTCCGGCGCCACCGGCTTCACGAGCGGGCGCTCGTGGCCGGCCTTGCGGCAATGGGGCTGACGTTGTTCGGCGATCCGTCCAGCAAGCTGCCGGTCGTCACCTGCGTGAACATTCCGGAAGGCGTGGACGGGGACTCGGTGCGGGCGATGCTGCTCGAAGCGTTCGGCGTCGAGATCGCCGGTTCGTTCGGTCCGCTCAAAGGCCGGATCTGGCGGATCGGCACGATGGGCTACGGCTGCAACATGCGCAACGTGCTGCTGACGCTCGGCGCGCTGGAAGCCGCGCTCGTCCGCCACGGCGTGCGCGTGCCGGCGGGCGGGGCGGTGCAGGCGGCGATGGATGTCTATGAGGAAGAGAAGGCGGCGCTGACCGGACAATAAAGGAAAGCGGCGTCCTCCCATGCAGATTTTCTCGCGGTGTGGTATGCTTGGGAGAATCGGGGGGAGGAACTGCCGTGAACCGTGACTTTATCCAGCTGCGGGGGCTGGAAGGAGAACTGAAGGTCTCGCAGAAGAAGCAGGAATACGGGCTGTCCGTCTCGACGCGCGAAATCGTGTTTCACAAGCCGCACGTGAACTATCTGATCCGTTACGAAGACATCGTCAGCATCGTGCCGTTCGAACCCCGGGGGCGCAGAACCCGCGTGTCGGTCCGCAATTCGTCGGGAAGCGCCGTCGAATTCGCGACGCCCCGGGCGGACGCGGACCAGTACCGCCTGTACGCGAGCCGCGTGACGATCCACAGCCGCAGCGGACTGAGCGTGATCGGCGCGATGCAGTTCGTGCTGCCGATTCCGCCGACACTGATGGCGGTGATCGCCGAGTTCAGCGGCCTGGACCGCATCTTCTAGACCGGCGATCCGATCCCGACAAAACTTGACACCCGTCCCATCCGTGCTATAATTCAACGCGATGTGACGCGGCCGGCCGCCCCGCCCGGGAGAGGCCGGCTGCGCCGCCTTTCAGCCAGGATGCGGGGGGACTTGACGCTGCAATGGATACGACACAAGGGATGGAACTTCAACAGGCGACCGCAGGCGAAATTCCGGACGGGCTGCCCGGCTTCGACGCGGCGGGCGTCGACGCGGGCGGAACGCTGGTCAAGATCGCGTATGTCAAAGACGGGACGCGCAGGCTGCGCAAGTTTCGCTCGGACCGGCTGGAGGAGGCGGCGGCCTGGCTGCGGACGGAGCTTCCGGACGCGCCGCTCTGCCTGACGGGCGGCAAGGGCGCGAAGCTCGCGGCGCTGATCGGGCGGGGAACGGAGCTTGTGCCGGAATTCGAGGCGACCTGTATGGGCGTCCGGATGCTGCTGCCCGCGGAGATCGGCGGGAAGCCGTTCCTGCTGGCGAACGTCGGCACGGGAACATCCGTCCACGTCATCGACGGGGAGCGCCATCTCCGCGTCGGCGGCACGGGCCTCGGCGGCGGAACGATCGTCGGACTGGCCCGGCTGCTCGCCGGCATCGATGAATACGAGCAGATCGTCGCGGCCGCCTCGAAAGGAGACCGGGGCGCGGCGGATCTGAAGGTGCGCCACATTTACGAGGGTCTGGAACCGCCGATCGACGGCGACTTGACGGCGAGCAACTTCGGTCGCGTTCCGCCCGGGGCCGCGATCGGAGACGGCGCGGCCGGCTCGATCGCGCGGGAGGACGCGCTCGCTTCGGTCATCGGCATGGTCGGGGAAGCGGTGGCGACCCTGTGCGTAAGCGCCGCCGCCGCGCACGGCGTGAAGACGATCGTCTACATCGGCTCGTCATTCAACGGCAACGCTCCGCTGCGCCGGGCGATCGAATCCTACACCCGCTTCCGCGGCGGAGAGCCGCATTTCGTCGAGAACGGCGAGTTCAGCGGCGCGCTGGGCGCGCTCTGCCGGCTCGGCCGGACGGCCGAATGAGCGATCATCGCCACGAATTCCTGGTAACGGGGTGATGCGACGATGCAATATTTCATCGGTATTGTGCCGCCCGACGCGGACAAGGAGCGCATCGATCGGTTCCGCAACCGCTGGGCGAGCAATCGGATCGGCGAAGTCGTCGAACCGCACATCACGGTCAAGGCCCAGGGCGGACTGACCGAAGATCTGGCGTGGCTGGACCGCGTGCGGGAGGTTTGCTCCTCCTTCCGCCGGTTTCAATTGTCGCTGGCGGAGCCGGAGACATTCGGGGACGCGGTGGTGTTTCTAAGCGTGCGGTCGGACGAGATTTACGAACTGCACCGGCGGCTGGTGGGAGCGGTCTCCCTGTCGCCCGAACTGATCAAACGCTATTTCGAAGGGGGATACTATCATCCGCACCTGACGCTCGGGCAGACGCATTTTGGCATGTCCGGTCCGGAGATTCTGGAGATGAAGCGGGAAGCCCGTTCGGCCCTGGCGCCGTGGCCCGTTTTCCCGGTCTCGTTCGTCCGGGTGTATCGGGAAATCGAACCCGACAAATACGCGCCTTTCGAAGATATCCGACTTGCGTAGCAACCGCCCCTCCGGAGGCGGTTTATATTTGGTCCGAAACCGGAATTCGGGATATTTGATGTGTCAGGATATCTGACATTTTGGCGGCTGTTGCGATATGATGGAAGTATGAAGATTGGCGGGATCCATTTTCGCGAATGGGAGGTGGAAGGCATGGACATCCGCAAAATCCGGCTGGACGAGGGCGGGAAGTTCCAGACGAGCGAGGCGCGGGACGAGTACGAGAAGGACTACGCGCGCCTTGTGCAATCGCCCGCGTTCCGGAGGCTGCAGGGCAAGTCGCAGGTGTTCGGGGCGGGAACCGGCGATTATTACCGCACCCGGCTGACGCATTCGCTCGAGGTGTCCCAGATCGCCCGGGAGTCTGCGCGCCGGCTGCATCGGTCCTATCCGTTCCTCCGCAAGCCCGAGCATCCGGGGCTGATGATGGAGCCGGAGGTCGTCGAATGCGCCGCGCTCGCCCACGATCTCGGCCATCCGCCGTTCGGCCACAAGGGCGAGGAGGTGCTGCACCGGCTGCTCAGCAAGCGGCACGGGATGCCGTACGAGGGCAACGCGCAGAACTTCCGCATTCTGATGTTCCTCGAGAAGCGCGCGGGGAGCGACAGCGGCCTCGACCTGACGGCCGCCGTGCTGCTCGCGATCAACAAGTATCCGCACTGCCTGAACGAGCCCGGCGTCGCCAAAGGGGTCTACGAGATGGAATGGGAAGGCGGCATCCGGATGCTGCGGGAGCTGTGGGGGATGCCGAAAGGTTGCGCGACGCTGGAGGCGCAGCTGATGGATCTGTGCGACGACATCGCCTATTCGACGCACGACATCGAGGACGGCATCCGCGCCGGCAAGATCCTGATGAGCCCGGGGTTCTTCGAGGATGACCGGCTGGCGCAGCTGATCGTGCACGAAATCGATCACGACCCGTCCGGTCCGAACCGCGCGTGGGACGGCATCGACAGCGAGCGGAAGACCGCGATGGTGAAACGGGTGCTGTCCGAATATTACGAGCAATGGACGGCGGTGTTCCGGGAAGCCGGGCGGGAGCCTTCACGCACGCGCCGCGAGATGAAGGCGCGCTGGGTCGGGCTGTTCGCGAGCCGGATCGGCGTCATCGACGACGGCCAGGGCTGGAAGCGCGTCACGTTCGTGAAGGACGGCGCGGAGGACATGGATCTGCTGCGGACGATGGAGATTCTGAAGAAGCTGGCGTGGGTGACGCTGATCAAGGATTTCCGTGTGCAGAGGCTGCAAAAGCGGAGCGAGATCATGCTGACCCGGCTGTGGGAGGCGTTCGCGGACCGCGAGACGGGGAAGCTGCTGCTGCCGCCGGACTGGGTCGAAAGCTACGAGCGGCAGAAGGGAACGTGGCCGTGGGAGCGGCTGGCGGCGGACTACATCGCCGGGATGACGGACGCGTACGCGGAGAAGGTGTACACGGAGCTGTTCGCAAGCCGCTCGGGATCGATCTACGAGCGCGACTGATCGCGGTTCCCGGGCGGCCGGGCGGAGGCGGCTCCGGGCGGAGGCGGGGAGACGGCGATCCGCATGCCGCCCCGCTTCGCCCATGATTGTCATTCCACGAAGTTTCATCTATGCTTATGGTTGGAAGACCAACCGGCGGGAATGATCCGCAAGGAGGTAAACACGCGTTCATGAACAATTTCAGCTTCTACAACCCGACGAAAATCGTTTTCGGCCGCGGCGCGGTGTCGCAGCTCGGCGGTCTGCTGGAGCCGTACGGCAAGCGGGTGCTCCTCGTCTACGGCGGCGGCAGCATCAAGCGGAACGGGCTTTATGATCAGGTCATGGAGCAGCTGAAAGGCATCGGCGCCGAGGTGTACGAGCTGCCGGGCGTCGAGCCGAACCCGCGCCTGTCGTCGGTGCGCCGGGGAATCGGGATCTGCCGCGAGCACGGCGTGCAGTTCATCCTCGGCGTCGGCGGCGGCAGCGTCATCGACGCGGCGAAGGCGATCGCGGCCGGCGTTCCGTATGAAGGCGACGTGTGGGATTTCTACGAGAAGAAAGCGCGGGTGCGGGAGGCGCTGCCGCTCGGCGCGGTGCTGACGCTGGCTGCGACCGGCACGGAGATGAACGGCAATACGGTCGTCACGAACTGGGAGACGCGCGAGAAGCGCGGTATGGGCAGCATCCACATCTATCCGAAGTTTTCGATCCTCGATCCGGTCTGGACGTTCACGGTGCCGGCCGATCAGACGGCGAACGGCATCGTCGACATGATGGCGCACGTGTTCGAGCAATATTTCAGCCTGACGACGGACACGCCGCTGCAGGAGCGGCTCTGCGAGTCGATTCTGAAGACGGTCGTCGAGAACGGCGAGCTGGCCATCCGGGAGCCGGAGAACTACGCCGTCCGCGCGAACCTGATGCTCTGCGGCACCTACGCGCTGAACGGCGGCATGATCAGCGTCGGCGTCGAGCAGGACTGGGCGTCGCACGAGATCGAGCACGCGATCAGCGCCATCTACGACATCGCGCACGGCGCGGGCCTGTCGATCGTGTTCCCGAACTGGATGAAATACGTGTACCGTTCGCGAATCGACCGGTTCGTCCAATTCGCCGTCCGCGTCTGGGACATCGATCCCGCCGGTAAGTCGGATGAAGAGGTCGCGCTTGCCGGCATCCGGGCGACCCGCGATTTCTTCACGCGGATCGGCGCGCCCGCGACGCTCGGCGAAGTCGGCATCGGCCGCGAACATCTCGACGCGATGGCGGAACACGCGGTCCGGTTCGGCCCGATCGGCAACTTCCGCAAGCTGGAGAAGGACGACGTGAAGGCGATTCTGGAGATGGCGCTGTAACGGCGGTATATTTTTCCTCGCGGCGGGGCATGTTAGGGACATGACTCGCAGACGGGGAGGGTACTCCATGAGGCATGCGGAACCGACGGGCGCCGTGCAGCCGCAGTCCATGTCCTATCAGCAATTCCGGGAGCTGCGGCGCAGGCGCGAGGAAGAGGAGCAGGCGATGGCGCGAGAAGCGTTGCTGCGGGCCGGCGCGGACCGGCATTCCGAACGGCTTCGCGCGCTGCTCGCCGAGCTGCTGGGTCTGGAAGAGGAGATCGCGCGCGCCGAGAACCAGGTTCGAGTGCAGATGGACGCGCAGCTCCGGCAGCTGAAGGCGATCCTGGACCGCATCCGCCAGGCGGAAGGCGCGATACACGCGATTCTGGCGGGCCCGCAGGCGATCCGGCATTGAATCGCGACTCCGGCGAGCGGTCATCCCGTTCCGCCCGCCGGAGGATACGCCTTCGCAACGCGGCAATTGACGGTTTCCATCCGAATGGGCTACACTGGAAAAAAGACTCCCGCCGCGCCATCCCCGAAGTCGCGCTCGTTGGCGGGTTTTTTCGTTTGCATGGGGACAAGGGGTGCGGCAGAAAGGAACTGTGGCCATGGATCTGACGCCGATTCGCGACATGGCCGACGCCATCCGCTCGAACGTCGCGCGGGTGATCGTCGGCAAGGAAACTTTAATCGACCGCCTGCTGATCGCCATCATCACCTCCGGTCACGTGTTGCTCGAAGACGTGCCCGGCACCGGCAAGACGCTAACCGCGAAAGCGCTTGCAGTCTCGCTGGACTGCACGTTCAAGCGGATCCAGTTCACGCCGGACCTGCTGCCTTCGGATTTGACGGGCATTCATTTCTTCAATCAGAAGATCGGCGAGTTCGAGTTCCGGCCCGGGCCGCTGTTCGCCAACATCGTGCTGGCGGACGAGATCAACCGGGCGACACCGCGCACGCAGTCGAGCCTGCTTGAATGCATGGAAGAGCGGCAGCTCAGCATCGACGGCGAGACGCGGGCGCTCGAGCGGCCGTTCCTCGTCATCGCAACGCAGAATCCGGTCGAGAACCAGGGGACGTTCCCGCTTCCGGAGGCGCAGCTCGACCGGTTCCTGTTCAAGCTGCGGATGGGCTATCCGGCCGCCGGCGAGGCGTTCGACATCCTGAAGCGGTTCATGGACGCGAGCCCGCTCGAGGAGATCGGCCCCGTCGCGCGGCGCGAGGCGATCCTGGAGGCGCAGCGGCTCTATTCGAAAGTGGCGGTGCATGACGACCTGCTGCGCTATATCGTGGCGATCGTCGAGCGGACGCGGACGCATCCCGACGTGCATGTCGGCGTCAGCCCGCGCGGAAGCCAGGCGCTGCTGAAGGCGGCGCAGGCCTGCGCGGCGCTGCGCGGCCGCGCGTACGTCGCGCCGGACGACATCAAGGAGCTGGCGCCCGACGTGCTGGCCCACCGGATCGTGCTGCGCAGCGCGAGCCGCTCGAAGCAGGAAGCGGCGGAGGCGGTCATCCGGCAGGTGCTGGACGAGGTGCCGGTGCCCGCGGAGGAGTCGCTCGGAGCCCGATAGGAGGCTGGAGATGGCGTTTCATTTTGTCCTGCTGACGTTCGTCCTGCTGTTGCTGCTCCAGGCGGTGTTCTTCCGGAGGACCGGGCTGGCGCGCATCCGCTACGACCGCCGGCTCAGCGCGCGCGTCTGCCACCTGGACGACGAGATCGAGATGGTGGAAACGATCGAGAACCGGAAGTGGCTGCCCGTGCCGTGGCTGCGCGTCGAATCGCAAATTCCCGCCGGTCTTCGCTTCGGCGAGCAGGCGAACCTCGACATCAGCTCCGGCAGCATCTACCAGAACCACAAAAGCCTGTTCAGTCTGATGCCGTACACGCGCATCATCCGCCGGCACGCGGTGAAGTGCATAAAACGCGGGTATTATCGCGCCGACTCGGTCTCGATGACGGCGGGCGATCTGTTCGGCATCGCATCAAGCACGAAACGGCTCGACATCGGCTTCGAGCTCGTCGTCTGTCCGAAGCCGCTCCTGCCGGAGGAATGGGATCTTCCGACCCACAGCTGGATGGGGGAGGCGGTCGTCCGGCGCTGGATCGTCGACGATCCGTTCCTGATCGCGGGGACGCGCGAGTACCGGTACGGCGATCCGCTGAAGGGGATCAACTGGAAGGCGTCGGCGCGCACCGGCAAGCTGCAGGTGCACAAGCGCGACCATTCCGCCGACCACCGGCTGATGATCGTGCTGAACGTGGAGGATCACGAGGGCATGTGGAGCGTCGCGACGAACGAGGCGCTGGTCGATTACGCCCTCTCGCTGGCGGCGGGCATGGCCCGGTACGCGGCGGAGAACGGCCTGGAGGTCGGTTTCGCGGCGAACGCCGCGGAGGCGGGGCGGGCGGACGAAGAGCGTCCGGCGTTCATCGCGCCGGATGCCGGCCAGCCGCATCTGTTCTCCATCTACGAGTCGATGGGCCGGCTCAAGACGGAGCGGCTGCTGCCGCTGCACGAGCTGCTGCTGCAGATCGGCGACCGGCTGGACGACCGGACGGACATCGCCGTGCTCACCACCTATGAGAACGAGCGGATCGCCCAGGCGGCTGCCCGGCTGGAGCAGCTCGGCCACGCGGTGCGCATGCTGCCGCTGCGCCTGCAGGATCAAGCCGAGCCCGCCGGCGGGAAAGCGGGGCGGTCCGCATGAGCGCGCGGAGATGGCTCGCCGCGCTCTGGCTCGGCGTGACCGAGACGATCGTCTGGCTGCCGGTTCCGGTGTTCGCCGCCGCGTGGGGGATGGAGGCATCCGCGTTCTGGTTTTTTCTCGCGGCGCTTCCCGTATGCTTCGCGGCGGGCGAGCGGCTGACGAACCGTTGGAGCCGGATGCGCCGCGTTGCGCGGCTTTCGATCGCCGGGCTCATCGGCGCCGGCGTCGGATTCGCGCTGCGGACCCAGGGCGTCGGCGCGCTGATGGCGGCCGTCGTGGCGGCTGTCGCCGTGCTTGACGGCATGTCGCCGGTCATGCCGGACGACCGGCGGCAACGCGACCGGCTTGTTCCGGCGCTGATTCTGCATTTCGCCGCGTCGATCGCGGCCGGGTTCATCGACCGGCTCGAGCCGTGGCGACTGCCGCTCGCGGCGGGCGGCTTCGCCACGCTGCTGCTGGCGATCCGGCGCATGAACCGGATCGCGCTGCTTGACGCGAATCTGGAGCAGGCCGGCCGGGCGGTCCCGCGGTCCGTCCTGGTCCGCAACCAGGTACTGGCGGTCATCTTCACGGCCGTCTTCCTGTTCATCGCATTCTTCCGCCAGATGGAGGCGCTCTGGCGGCTGTTCCTGGACGGGCTGCGCCTGCTGATCGAACGGCTGACCCGCGGTCTCGGGGATTCGGCGCCGGAAGAAATGCCGGCGGGACGGCCCGCCGATCCGATGGCCTTGTTGCCCGCGCCCGAGGGCGAACCGGCCTGGTTCTGGCGCGTGGCCGAGAACGTCGCCATGGCCATCGGCGTGATCGCGCTGATCGCGCTGGCCGCGCTGCTGGTCAGGCAGCTGCTGCGCGTTCCGGCTCTCGCGAAGCTGATCGCCCGTTGGCTGGCCGCCTGGCGCGAGCGGACGCGGAGCGCGGATGCGGGCGGTTTTGTGGACGAGGTGCAGCGGCTTGAAGCCGAATCGCCCCTGTCCGGCGTCATCCGGCGGCTTCGGTCGATCGGACGCCGCGAATCCTGGTCCGCCATGACGCCGGAAGAGCGGATCCGCTGGCTGTTCCGCCGGAGATTCCAGCTCGCCGGCAAGCGGGGGTTCCGATACCGTCCGAGCCGCACGCCGCGGGAAAATGTCGATGCCCTGCGGGAGATCGACGGCGAGCATCGGGACGCGGACGATCAACTGCATCGGGTCTATGCGGAAGTGCGATACGGCGGGCGGCCCGCCGGAAAGGACGAGGCGGAGCGGCTGAAATCGGATCTCGGCCTGTAGCCGGCGCGCCATCAACTTCCTGATTCCTTCCGAATCGGAACGTTCTCGACGGGGCATACCATAATTGAGCCAGGCGGCGTACAGTGCCCGACGCTCAATCCATCCCTGGAGAGAAAGGTGGCAGCCGATTCGAATGAGACGTACGGTGAAAAGCGCGGTCGCTCTGACAGCCCTGATGTTGGCGTTATCTTCCCCTGTATTCGCGGAGGGCGTAAAAGGCACGACGGACAAAACGCCGGCTTCCGCGTATACGGGCACGAGCATGAACGTGAACAGTACGGGCACGAGCGGCTACACCACTCGCGCAGCCGGCGAAGACCCGGCCACGACGAACTTCATGAACGACACCCGCGATTTCCGCCGCTACAATGTTAACGGCGACAACAACGGGCTCATGAACCGCACGGAGCGCGCCGTGCGCGGCACGGTTCGCGCGGCGGCTACCGACACGGCCAACGACTTCGACTGGGGCTGGCTCGGGCTGCTCGGTCTGATCGGTCTCGCGGGTCTGCGCGGCCGCACGCGCCAGACGTCGTAATCGCCGCATGAAAGCGGCAAAGCCGAGCGTTCCTCCTTTTGGGGAACCCTCGGCTTTTTCCATGTTCAACGGTTGTCCGCCCGCGGGCGATCGATCGCCTCGGCCATCGTCTTGTCCGTCAGATGCGCGTAGATCTGCGTCGTCTCCGGCGAGGCGTGGCCGAGCTGCTCCTGCGTCTTGTACAGGTCGTTCCGGATGTAGTAGTCGGTCGCGAACGAGTGGCGCAGCTTGTGCACGGACAGATACGGCTTGCCGAACCGCTTCGCATACTTGACGACCATCTCCTGGATCGCCCGCTTCGTCATGCGGGAGCCTTCCTTCTTGCCGTTCGCGACGGCGAGGAACAGCGCCTTCTCCCGTTTGGGCGCGTTGTAGCGGATCTCCCTGAGCCGCAAATAGTTCTTCAGATCCTCGACCGCGTCCTGCCGGAAATAGACGGGCGTCTTGAACGTTTCGTCGTTGGCGCCTTTGCGGTAAACATACACCAGCTTGCGCTTCAGATCGACGTCGTCGACGTTCAGGTTGACGACTTCGGATACCCGCAGGCCGGAGTGGAGGATCAGGCTGATGATGCAGGCGTCGCGGACTTTGTTGCGTTCGTAGGCCGCGAGCGCCTGTTTGTTGCCCGCGAGGTCGCCGGCATAGTGTTCCCTCACATACCGCAAAAATTCCTCGATCTCATGCTCCTGCAGCAGTTTGCCCTCCAGCCGCGCCGCCGAATCCTTCGGTTTGTGGGTCCGCTTGATCGACACCTTCGCCATGACGTTGCGCTTGAGCAGCGGGTAAAAATTTTCGTCCTCCGCGATCTGGCTCAAATAATGGAACAACGAGCGGAGCGAGGACAGTTTGCGCGAGATCGTCGTCCGGCTGTTCTGTCGGTCCCGGTGCGCGGCGAGATACATTTTGTAATGGTCGATCGATTCCATGCGCAGGTTCTCGAGATCGGCGAGCGGAATGTCCTTCATCTCGCGCGCTTCCGTCAATCCCTCCGCCATCAGCCAGCGGAAGAACGTCTCGTAGTCGCGCACGTATTCGAGCAGGGAAGAGGGCGACAGGTCGGGCAGTTTGTAGTTGATGAACTGCTCCACGTACCAGGGCATCGAAGGCACGCGCCGGTCGAGCTCCTGCCGGTCTTTCAGCTTGATGACGTTCAAGGCGATCCCTCCACATGTCGGGACGTTCTGACAAGGTTATTGTACCATCGGAGGGGGATGATGTTAACCCGCATGAGACGACGTAATAAAAATTATGTAAATTATGAGTCAATACGACGTCAGGCAAATGAATAGCTCCGGATCACTTCGCCGCCGATTGTCTCGCCGGTGACGCGAAAGCCGGCCTTTGATTCGGCGATCGAATATACGACCGGGCACGGGTAGACGGGATCTGATCCTCGCGCACCCGAAGCCGAGTCGCTTCGTACCAGTTGTCTCACGTGATGTCGGCAATCCGGATACGGTTCAACAACAATCAACTCCTGTATGGCGGCGTTGGCGGAACCATTATACAGCAGTCGATGCGCCAATTGTTTGCTATAACAATTAATAACGGATTATGGGGAACGTGCTTTTGAAATAGTAGACATAATATTTATTATGGAGATTAAAGGTTGTCAGCAAGCCGGGAGGATCATTTATTGCGCGCCAAATCTGCGGTTTCTCAAGAAATTTATCCCATGATCATGGAATTATGCATCTACTTCCGGCCTTTGACCTCTCCCTATAATGGAAACAGTGATACGGAACCAAAGACGGGAGGTCATACGATGAAAAAAAGGTTGGGAATCGCCATCTTGATCCTGTTCGTCGCCCTATCAACGGTACTTGCGGCGTGCGGTTCAAGCAAAAATGAAAACGCCGCCAACGGAAATTCGACAGGCGGCGGGGTGACCGGCGGCAATACCGGCGGCGAGACGTCCGGGAAGGAGCCGCAGGCGGACGCCGAGCCGTTCACTGTTTCGCTCCGGCATATTCAAATCGGCGAAGCGCAAAAATTCCGGAAAGCGATTCTGGACGACGTCGTGAAGCAAACGGAGGCGGAAGTCCCCGGCCTGAAGTTCGAGCTCGACGGCGTCGAGGACCAGGTCAACCGCTTCACGAAGCTGCCGGCCGAGATGGCCGCGGGCAATCCGCCGAAAATCTTCGACCTGTTCGGCGGCGCGGGCGACGCGTTGAAATACGCCAAGGCCGGCAGGCTGCTCGACGTGACGCCGATCATCGAAGAACTGGGCATTGCCGACAAGTTCCTCAACCTGAGCCAGTTTACGCTGGACGGCAAAGTGTACGGCCTGCCGATCGGCGGCAGCACGGAAGGATTTTTCTACAGCATCCCGCTGTTCGAAACGTACAACATCAAGGTGCCGACGACGTGGGAGGAGCTGGAGGCGGCCGCGGAAACGCTCAAACAGAACGGGATCACCCCGTTCGCCATGGGTTCGAAGGGCGCGTGGGTGCCGCTCATGATGGTCAATACGCTGATCGGCCGATACGCCGGTCCAGAGGCGATCGACGGTTTCCCCGCCGGCACGCACGCGTGGAATTCGCCGGAAGTGACGGCCGCGTTCGCGAAATATGAAGAATGGGTCAACAAAGGGTACTTCACGAAAGGTGAGCTCGGTCTCGAGTACGCCGACATGCTGAACCAGTTCGTGACGGGCAAGGCGGGCATGATGTTCGACGGCAGCTGGCGTTCGTCCGTGTTCAAGGATCCCGAACAGGCGGGCGAGCTCACCGGCAAGGTCGGATTCTTCCCGATGCCGGCCGTGCCCGGCGGCAAAGGGGACCAAACGTTCGTAAACGGGAACTACAGCAACGGCTACGGGTTCTCCGCCGATTTGGACGAACGCGAACTGGCCGCCGTGAAGGCGTTCATCAAAAACATGTACAGCGAAGAAATGCAGCTCAGGGGACTGCTGGAAGACGGCGTGCTGCCGTCGATGAAGCTGTCCGAAGACGCGCTCGGCAAAGTGGAGGACCCGCTTGTCAAGCAGATCATGGAAACGATGCGGCAAGCCGGCGGCGCGTTCTCGCACTTTGACTCCACCGTCTCGTCGGATGTGTACAAGGAATCCGAGGCGCAAATCCAGAAGCTGATCGCCGGCCAGGCGACCGCCGCGCAGGTGACCGAAGCGCTGCAGAAAGTCCAGCAGGAGGCCAACGCGAAGTCGTAAGTGCCGCAAGTTGAACCGCAGGGCAGCCCTGGAGCCGGGGCCGAGTCCTGAAGCCTTGTGGCGGCGTCGCCCGACCTGGCGCGGGCGGCGCCGTCTGTTCATGGAGGTGGAGCCGCTTGAAACATCCGATGCGCAATCCATGGATCTATACGCTGTTCATCGCCCCGACGCTGCTCTTGTACGGTCTGTTTTTCCTCTGGCCGATGCTGTCGTCTTCGTTCTACGCGTTCACCGACTGGAACGGCCTTGAGAACTATCGCTTCGTCGGTTGGTCCAACTTCTCCGACGCGTTCGGCGACCCGGATTTTCGCCGCGCGATCGTCAACAACCTCATCTTCATCGGGTTTTCGGTGTTCGTGCAAATTCCGCTCATCGTGCTGTTCGCCCTGCTGATCGCTTCCGTCAAGCGGCTCAGGGGCTTCTACAAGACGACCGTGTTCGTGCCTTCCATCGTGTCCACGTCCGTCATCGGCATTCTGTGGGGGTTCATCTACGAACCGGAGGTCGGGCCGCTCAACCGGCTGCTTGCGCTGTTCGGCGCGGGTCCGATCTATTGGCTGGCGGAACCGAAGTGGGCGCTGCCAGCCGTGCTGATCGCGAACGCCTGGCAGTGGATGGGCTTTTACATCGTGCTGGTGCTGGCCGCCATTTTGGCCATTCCGCGGGAGATCCACGAGGCGGCGATCGTGGACGGCGCCAGCGGCTGGCAAAGGGCGCTCGGCATTACGGTTCCGCTCATTCTGCCGGTCGTCTCCGTCGTGGTCATGCTGTCGATCGCCGGCGGGATGCGCGTCGTCGACATCGTGCTGGTCATGACGAAGGGCGGACCGGTCGGCGCGACGGAAGTGATGGCGTCGTACATGGTGAACGAAGCGATGGGCGTTGATCCGAACTACGGGTTCGGCACGGCGATTGCGCTCGTCATTTTCGCCTTCGCGCTCGTCCTGACGTCGCTATACCAGTTCACGTTCGGCCGGCGGATGCAAGGAGGCGAGTTCTGATGCTGCTCAAGCGGGCCGCGCCGCATGCGGTGCTGCTGGCGTATGTCGCCGTCGTCCTCTTTCCGTTCGTGTTCGTCGTGTTTTCCTCGCTGAAAGGAAGCAACGTGGAAATCGCGGAGAGTCCGTTCGGAATGCCGAAAACGTGGCACTTTGAAAATTACGCGGAAGCCTGGGTCAAGGCCAAAATCGGCGTCTATTTCTTCAACAGCGTCTATCTGTCGTTCACATCCGCGCTCGCATCCGCCCTGCTGGCCGCCGCCACGGCGTTCGCGATCGTCCGGATGCGATTCCCGCGCGCCGGCAAATGGATCTATCAAACGGTGCTCATCGGCATGTTCATTCCGGGCAACGTGCTGTTCATCGCGCAATATTTGCTGGTCATGAAGCTGGGCGTTCTGAACACCCACTGGGCGCTGTTTCTCCCTTACACGGCGGGCGCGCTGCCGCTCGGCGTACTGCTCCTTTCGGCGTTCATGAAGTCGCTCCCGGGCGAACTGGAAGAGGCGGCGATCATGGACGGATTGAGTTCGGCCGGACTTTTTGTCAGAATAGTTTTACCGCTTACATTGCCGGCCCTGGTCACCGTATTCATCGTGAACTTTCTGGGCGCGTGGAACGAGTATTTGCTGGCGAACTTTTTCATCAGCAGGGACGCGCTGCGCACGCTGCCGACCGGGATGGTCGGATTTCGCGACGCCTTCCAGACGAACTACGCGCTGATCTGTACCGGAATCGTGTTCAGCGTGGCGCCGGTGCTCGTGCTGTACGCGTTTTTGCAGGAAAAAATCATCGAAGGGTTGACCGTCGGCAGCGTCAAGGGGTAATCGGTCCGAAGGAGTCCGGGTGCGATGTCGCTGAGGTTCAAGTTGTTCGGCGCGTTTGTGGTTCTGATCATCGTTCCGCTCGTCGTGCTGGCCGTCGCGCTCTACACGCTGGTGACCGGTCTGATCGAGGAGAAGCATTCCCGCCAGACGGAACTGACCCTGCGCGCGCTGAGCCAGTCGGTCGGCTTCATCTTCAGGGAAATGAACCAGGTGACCGACAGCACGATCGCCAGCGACGCCATCCAGGATGTGCTGAACAATGCGTACGGCGAAGAGGTGGAGGACATCGATTACCTCAATCTGAACGAGGTGCAGCAAAAGTTCCGGGAATTGCTCGTCTATCACCCTTCGGTCAGCTACGCCCTGATGTACGCGCTGGACGACGGACGGATTTACCGCATTTTCACGAAAGAGCGGTTCCAGGCCATGCCGTACGCGCGGTTCATCGAGACGCGGCTGCATAAGCAAGTGCTGGAGCGGGACGGCCTGCCGCTGTGGGTGGGTCCCTACGAATATCCGGAACTGACCGGTTCGGAGCCGGTGTTTACGCAAATTCGCGTCGTGAAAGACATCGATACGCTTCAGGACAAGGGCATTTTGCTGGTGCAGATCAAAAATTCGGGGCTGGAGTCGGTGTTCCGGTATTTCCGTTACCGGCAAAACCAGCTCTCCACCCGGTTTTTCATCGTGAACGGCGACGGTTTGGTGCTGTACGACAGCGGCGGCGCCCTGAACGGAAGAGAGCTGTCCGAACTGGCGGAACGACCGCTTGCGCCGGACGAGGCGTACCGGAGCGCGCGCAACCGGTTTGACGGGCAGGACAGCGTCATCTCCAGCATCGGTCTGGGGATCGAAGACTGGCGGCTGGTATCCGTCACCTCCTGGCACGCCCTGTCCAGCGAAGTGCTGCAGTACTCCCGCTGGGTCGCGGCCATCCTGCTCCTCTGCCTCGTGTCGGCGCTGCTGTTCATCCTGTTTTTCGCCAACCGGATCGCCCGGGCGATCGTGCAGACCGTGCACGTCATGGGACGGGTGGAGCGGGGCGATCTGACCGCCCGGTTGCCGCTGCAAGGCAACGATGAGACGTCGCTTCTGGCCCGCGGGTTCAATCGTCTGGTCAGCCGCCTCGCGGAATTGCTCGAGGAAGTGAAACGGCAGCAGGAACGCAAGACGCGCGCCGAACTGCAGGCGCTGCAGGCGCAGATCAAGCCGCATTTCCTGTTCAACGCGCTGGAGTCGATCAACGCGCTGGCCGTGCAAAACGAAGGACAAAAGGTAAGCGAGATGGTGACGCGGCTCGGCAGCATGCTGCGCATCAGCATTCTGCAGCGGGAAGAAATTACGGTGGCGCAGGAACTGGATCATGTGCTGAGTTATCTGGAGATTCAGAAATATCGTTTCGATGACCTGTTCCAATTCGAGATCGACGTGCCGCCCGCGCTCATGAACTGCCTCATGCCCAAGCTGACGCTGCAGCCGCTGGTCGAAAACTGCATCCAGCACGGCTTCGAAGGCATCGGGTACATGGGCCTCATACGCGTCACCGCGCGCGAAGAAGGGGAACGGATCGCGTTCCGGGTCGAGGACAACGGCATCGGCATTCCGCCGGAGCGGCTGGCGGCGATCGAAGCCGTCCCCGACGCGTCCGCCGGGCACGGCGACGCGCCGGAGACGGGCGAGCGGCGCGGGCTCGGCGTCCGCAACGTGGCGGACCGCATCCGCATTCGCTACGGCGACCGCTACGGCCTGTTCATCTGCAGCGAGCCGGGGCGGGGCACCGTGATCAAAATCGTCATTCCGAAAGCGGGAGGGGTTGCCCTTGAGGCTGAAAGCCATGCTCGTTGACGACGAAAAGCCGATTTTGCAAAACCTGCGCGCGGTGCTGCCGTGGGCGGATCTGGATATCGAAGTCGTCGGGCTGGCGCGGAATGGCGTGCAGGCGCTCGACATCGCGAGGCTGCACCGTCCGGACCTCATTTTGTGCGACATCCGCATGCCGGTCATGGACGGGATCGAGTTTTTGCGGCGGCTGCGCGAGACGGACGAGGAAGCGGAAGTGGTCATGCTCACCGGGTATCAGGATTTCAACTACGCCCGCTCGGTCATTCCGTACGGGGTGCGCGACTATGTGCTGAAGCCGATCCGCTACGACGAACTGACCGCGCTCATCGAGAGGCTGGCGGGGGCGATCCGCGAACGAAGGCAAGCCCGGGACAGCGAGCAGTCGCGGCTCGACCAGGCGATGCGCCTCGCGTACGAGAAAATGCTGCACGATCTGCTCACGGATTGCGCGCCGGCTCCGCCGCAGCGCTGGATCGACGGGGAGGAGCCGGAGCGGTGGCGTTTTGTCATGTTGCTCGCCGACATTGACGATTACGCGCAGCGGTGCCGCGGCGTCCAGGAGCGCGAGCGGAAGATGTGGCTGGTCGCGGCGCGCGACGCGTTGCAGGACGCGCTCCACTCGGAGGGGCTCAGGCACGCCGTGCTGCCAATGCGTGAAGGCGAGTGGTGCGTGCTGATCGGGCGCGGAAGCGTCGGGAAGGAAGAAGACGGTCCGGGAGGACCCGCGGAGCGGCGGGACGCCGGACCGCTTGCGCCGGCGGAGCGGTGCGCGGACGGGCTGCGAGAGCGCGCCGGGCGGTGGGCGGCGCTGCTGCAGGAAGCGGTGTGGGCCCATGCGGGCCTGCCCGTCACTGTCGGCATCCATCCGGAGGAAATTGCGATCCATGAACTGTCCCGGGTGTTCCGCTCGCTGCAGCGCACGGTGCATCTGGCCGCGGACCGGAACCGCTCGGTGCTGTGGAACGGCGGGACGGCGGGCGAGGAGGCGAACCGGGAGGAAGTGTGGGCGCCGGTCGGACAACTGGTCGCCGCGCTGAAGCGGTTGGAGCGCGATCGCGTCGAAGAAGCGCTGCGCCTGCTGACGGCGCGCCTGCAGGCGGAGTCGGCGCGGTCGCTGGCCCGGGCCGAGAAGGCGGCCCATTTCATCGCGCTCTATCTGCTGCGCGAAATGCGGGCGCTGGGCGCGCTGACCGGCGAACAGGAGGACGAAATCTGGCGTCTCGTGGAGCTGGCCGACCGGGTGAGCGACATGCTCGCGGCCGTGCGGCGCATCGTGGAACTGAGCCTGGAAACGTCGGAACGCCAAAAAACCGGCGACCGGCTCATGCACATCGCGAAGGATTACATCGACCGGAACCTGTCCCGGGATCTCGGCGTCGACGAAGTGGCCGGTCACCTCGGCATCAGCGCCAGCTATTTCAGCCTGCTGTTCAAACAGCATTTCGGCGTCACATTCCTGGAGTACGTGACGTCGGAACGGGTGGAGCTGGCCAAGTCGCTGCTGCTCCTGACGGACAGAAGCATTTCGGACATCGGCCGTTCGGTCGGCTACGCCGAGCGGAGATATTTCAACAAGGTGTTTCACAAGGTGACCGGCGAACTGCCGTCGGCCTGGCGGGAACGGCGAAAAACGAACGACCGGAAGGAGAGCGGGACGAATTGAGCAAAGCGGATGCGTGGAGGGCCAAGGGAGCGGATGCGGACCTGGCCGGCTGGAGCCTGCGCGACAAAATCGGGCAGATGGTGATGGCCGGGTTCGACGGCAAGACGCCGACGGACGAAATCCGGACGCTGATCCGGGAACGCAAGCTCGGCGGGGTGATCTACTTCCGCCGGAACGCGGGCAGCGCCGCCGAAGTCGCCCGGCTGTCGGCCGAACTGCGCGAGCTGGCCGATGAGGCGACGAAGGCGCCACTTTGGATCGCCGCCGACCAGGAAGGCGGCATGGTGGCGCGCTTCGACCAGGGCGTGACGGTCATGCCGGGCCAAATGGCGCTCGGCGCGGCGCGCTCGGCGAGGTGGGCGCGCGAGACGGCATACGCGTCCGGCTCGCAGCTCATGCGGCTGGGCGTCAATCTGAATCTGGCGCCCTGCCTGGACGTCAACAACAACCCGGCCAATCCGGTTATCGGCGTGCGCTCGTACGGCGAACGTCCGGAACTGGCGGCCGAACTGGGCATCGCGGCCATCCGGGGATACCGGGAGGCGGGAGTGGTCGCCTGCGCGAAGCATTTTCCGGGTCACGGCGACACCGTGGCCGATTCGCACCGGGAGCTGCCGACCGTGCCGCACGACCGGAAGCGCCTGGGAGCCGTGGAGCTGCTGCCGTTCCGGCTGGCGGCCGCCGCCGGCTTGGACGCGATCATGACCGCGCACGTGCGGTTTCCGGCGATTGAACCGGACGGTCTTCCGGCGACGCTGTCGCCGCGCATCCTGCGCGGCCTGCTGCGGGACGAATGGGGATACGACGGCGTGGTGTTCACGGACTGTCTGGAAATGAAGGCGATCGCAGATACGGTGGGCGTCGCCCGGGGCGCGGTGATGGCGGTGAAGGCCGGCGCGGACGTCGTGCTGGTCAGCCATACGCCGGCGCTGCAGACAGCCGCGCTCGACGCGTTGTACGAGGCGGTCGTCAACGGGGAAATCGCCGAGGAGCGAATCGACGAGTCGGTGCGGCGCATTGTGGGGCTTAAAGCCAGACAGTCGGCGCCGGCGGTTTCGGCCGATCGCGCCGGCGCCGGGGTTGGGCCGGATTTCGTTTTAGACGGTGAAGCGGCGGCGCTCGCCCGGGAAGTTTGCCGGCGCAGCGTAACGATCGTACGGAACGAGCGAGGCGCGCTGCCGCTCCGGCGGGATGTGCCGACGCTCGTCGTCTGGCCCGAGGTGCGGCAGGGAACGGAAGTGGACGAGGCCCTGGCCCGGGACCTGACGTTGGGCCGGGCGCTCGAACCGTATCTCGGCCGGGTGAAGGAATTCAGGATCGGCGCCGATCCCGGCGAAGACGAGGTTCGCAAGACGCTGGCGGAGATCGTCAAGGCGCTGGAGGAAATTCGCGAACGCGACGCAATCCACGGGCAAGCGGGAAGCGACCGGGCATGCCTGCAGGTGGTGGTCGGGACGTACAACGCGACCTTCGCGGCGGGACAATCCGAGCTGGTGAACCGTCTGCTGGCCTGCGAAGGGGTGCGGGTGACGGCGGCGGCGCTCCGCAACCCGTACGATTTGCTCGCGTTTCCGGAGGTTCACGCCTACGCGGCCTGTTACGAGAACACCCCCTGCATGATGGAAGCGCTGGCCGAGGTGCTGGTCGGGGAGACGGAAGCCCGGGGCCGCCTGCCGGTCACCCTGTCGGAGCCATATCCGTTCGGGCATGGAATTACGGGAATCCATGAATGAGACGGTTCCGGACGAACCGACGAGACGAGATGGTGAAGCGTCTTGAAAGGACTGTGGATCAGGAACGCCGATGTCTATTTGCCCGACCGGGTGCTGACGGGCGGTTCGGTGTACGTGGCCGGCGGGCGGATCGCGCGCATTTGCGGACCGGAGGAGTTGCCGCCTGAGCCGGGCGACGCCGATGAAGTGTGGGACGCCGAAGGGCTTTCGCTCGTGCCCGGCTTCATCGACGTCCACGTGCACGGCGGCGGAGGAGCCGACGTGATGGACGCGGCGGAAGATGACGGGGCCATCGGGCGGATTGCGCGGTTTCACGCGGCGCACGGGACGACGTCTTTTCTGGCCACCACGATGACGGCGTCCCGGAACGAGCTCGAACGCGCGGTGGAAGGCGTCGTATGTGCGATGGAGAGAGGCGTCGCCGGCGGCGCGGAGGTGCTCGGTCTCCATCTGGAAGGGCCTTTCCTCAATCCGCGGCGATGCGGCGCGCAAAATCCGGCGCTCATCCGTCCGTTTGATTGGGATGAAATGCAGGATCTGCTCAAGCGGGGGCGCGGGGCGGTGCGCCTGGTGACGCTGGCGCCGGAATGCGGCGACGCGCTGCGCCGGATCGGCGCGCTCGCAGGCCGCGGCGTCACGGTTTCCATCGGCCATTCCGAAGCCGACTCGGAGACGGTGCGGCAGGCGATCGAGGCGGGGGCGTCGCACGTCACCCACCTGTTCAACGCCATGAATCCGCTGCACCATCGCGAGCCGGGCATCGTCGGCGCCGCGCTGATCCGAGACGAACTGACGGTGGAGCTCATCTGCGACGGGTTTCATGTGCATCCGGACATGGTCAGGCTCGTATTTGCGGTCAAGCGACGCGACCGGATCGCGCTGGTGACGGACGCAATCGCGGCGGCCGGCATGCCGGACGGCGAAGGCTATCGGCTGGGCGGCCTGCCCGTCGTGGTGAAAGAGGGCAAGGCGGTTCTCCGGGACAGCGGAAATTTGGCCGGCAGCTGCCTGACGATGGACCGGGCGCTGAAGCAGGCGGTCGCGTTCACCGGTCTGCCGCCGGCCGAGGTGCTTCCCGCGCTGACGATCAATCCCGCAAGGCAAATCGGCGCGGACGACCGCAAAGGATCGATAGAAGTCGGCAAAGACGCCGATCTGGTGGCGCTTGGACCGGATTTGACGGTGGTCCGCACGTATGTCAAAGGAGTGCGCGTTTATGGTTGACGGAGCGGAAGCCGTGTTTGTCGGCATCGACGTCGGCGGGACGAACGTTGCGGCCGGCGTCGTGAATGCGGAGGGTCGTCTTCTCGCCATAGTCAAAAAACGGACGGAAACTTCCGACGGCGACGCGCTGGTTGCGCAACTCGCGGAGATGGTGCGCGAGCTGCTCACGACCCGTCCGGCGAAAGCGGGCTCTGCGTCTACGCCGGAGACGGGAGCGCTTCGCGCGGTCGGCGTCGGCATCCCCGGTTTTCTGGACGCGCGGCGGGGTGTGGTCCGGCACGCGGCCAATCTCCGCCTGCGGGATTATCCGCTCGCCGACCGGCTGGGCGCCCTGCTGGACGCTCCCGTGATGCTGGACAACGACGTGCGGATGTACGCCTACGGAGAAGCCGCGGTCGGAGCGGCGGCGGGATATGACCACGCGCTCGTCGTCACCGTGGGCACCGGGCTGGCCTGCGCCGTCACGCACCGCGGCCGGCTGCTGTCAGGCGGCGATCTGGCCGGAGAAATCGGCCATGTCAAAGTGGACGGAAACGAATACGCGTGCGGCTGCGGGATGAACGGCTGCCTGGAGACGCTGGTGTCGGCGGGCGGGATCGTGCGGCAGGCGAAAGAGCTGATGCGATGGAAGCCCAGCGTGCTCGGTGAGTGGTTTCCCGAGCGGTCCCAGGCGGAGCGATCCATGACGGCAGAGGACGTGGCCAAAGCGGCCGACCTGGGGGATGCGGTGGCGGTCGAGGTGTTCGAGCGGACCGGACGGGCGCTCGGGAGCACGCTCGCCGCCTGCGCCACGCTGCTCGGCACGGACGTCATGGTGATCGGGGGCGGCGTGTCGCGCGCCGGCGAACGACTGCTGTCCCCGGTGCGGCGGGCGCTGGCGGAGCGGGTTCATCCGCTGTACGCCGAAAGGGTGAAGGTGACCGCGGCCCGATGGACGGACGAGGCGGGCGTGATCGGCAGCGCTCTCGCGGCCAAGGCAAGGGGTGAACATACGATTTGAAGCTCAACATCTTTGCGAATCCGGAGCAATTGCACGAGGCGGCGGCGCAGACGATCATCAGGCTTCTGCGGCAAAAGCCGGACGCGGTGCTCGGTCTGGCCACCGGCGGAACGCCGATCGGCATCTACGAAGCATTGGCGGCGGCGGCTCGGCGGGGGGAGGTCAGTTTTGCGCGGGCCACGACGTTCAATCTCGACGAGTATGTCGGATTGCCGCCGGGTCATCCCGAATCGTACCGCTATTACATGGATCAACATCTGTTCCGCCACATCGATATACCGCCGGAGCGAACGCACATCCCGGACGGCAACGCGGCGGACCTCGAGCGGGAATGCGAACGGTATGAACGGCTGCTCAAGACCGCCGGACGGATCGATCTCATGCTGCTAGGACTCGGCCATAACGGGCATATCGGTTTTAATGAACCGGGAAGGGTGCTGCACAGCAAAACGCACGTGACCGTCCTGCATCCGAAGACGCGGGAGGCCAACGCCCGTTTCTTCCGTACGCCGGAAGAGGTGCCGACCCGGGCCATCACCATGGGATTGGGCAGCATATTCAAAGCCAGGACCATTCTGCTTGTCGTGAAAGGATCCGACAAGGCGGACATCGTCCACCGGGCGCTGACCGGACCGCTCACGACGGAATGTCCGGCTTCCTTGCTGCAGCTTCACCCGCATCTGGTTGTGATGCTGGATGAAGGAGCGGCAAAGGGATTCAAGAGCGCGGCGGTGTCCATGATCTGAAACGTATTGATTTCTTATTGGATTCAGTAACTATAGTTAACATAATATTTATTAAGTCATATTATATATCTCCCTCGCTACCCCGGAATTGGGGAAAGATCACATTAATATTGCTGCTGACGTCCAACGGCTTTTACACGGACGAGATCAAAAAACACTTTCTGGAGTTGGTCGGAGGTGCGACGGACCAAAAGCATGCCGCCGTCATCACCACCGCTTCGCCGTTGAAGGCCAATAATCCGTTCGCCATAAAAGCGAAGGACGATTTGAACGAAATGGGGTTCGGGCGCGTAGATTTTCTGGATCTCGAGTTTGAGAGGCCCGATATCCTCCTGGACAAGGCGGTTATTTACATTAACGGCGGAAATCCGTTCGGTTTGTTGCACCATATGAAGAGAAACGGAGCGGATCGGGTTTTTCGGGCGCTGACAGGCAAAGACGTCGTCGTGGTCGGGGCCAGCGCGGGAGCGATAGTGCTGGGGCCCAACATCAAAAGACTGAAAGATGACGGATGGGTAACGGAAATCATCAACAAATAATCAACAAATAATTAATGACGTTAAATATCAGATGGGTAAAAGTCGTAAGCGTGAATCCATAAATGTAAACGTCAATCCGGCAATCCGGGCAAAAACGGGCTGCTGATACTTGAACCCGAGGGTCTGTCTTCTTCCCGCAATATTGTTTCATAAAATCCGTATTTTGTACATATGTCTATGTGTTATTATCCTTGGTGCGCGGGATTTGCCGCATCTGCATACGGGCCGGTCATCGGGGCAGCGTACCCCGGATACGCGGCGCGTTCATCATATACTTCCTGCTCCAAATAAAGTTTGTAACAAACCATTTGATCCAGGCGCGGAATATGGACAACCGTGCCCGCTGTCAAATAATGCGGATGTTGAATGTGCGGATTCATCGCTTCAAGAATCGGACGGGGGCAATTGTAGGTTTTAGCCAAACTGTCCAGCGTCTCCCCTTCCTTGCAATGATGTTTCGTGTGATACATGCCGTCCCGGTCATCTTCAGCCCTGAAAAACGGGAAGCCGAACGGGGAAACAAAGAAGAACGGAAAGAATCGCCTTCTCGGAAAAAAGAACGGGTTGAAAAACGGTCCGGGTCCGAATCCTGTGCCCGGAAAAAATGCGCGTTCCATGGATGGTGATCCTCCTTGGGTGTATTAATGTTTTCCACCACACCATATGCGCAATAGTTCCGACTGGTTAAATGTCCCGGTTTCGGTTTTCAATCCGTTCTCTCCGAACGCGTGTGGCTCCCCTTCTCGCCGAACACCTCAAAGATCAGATCGGAGTAGCCTTCCTCGGTCGTGTACGTCTCGCCCAGCTTCCCTACGCACCGCTGGTCGGCCCCTTGCCCGAGACGAACATCAGCTCGTTCACGATGACACAGTTCGCGTACTTTGCCGCCGGACTGCTTGCGCGGGGCAATTCGATCCCGAGCTCCCGCAGCTTTAGTTCCGCATAACCTTGATCCATCGTTACGCAGCTTCCCGTCTAAGTTCTCCTTCTCCACCCGAACACGCGCACGTGCACGATCGCCCGGGAAATCCAATATGCAATAAAATAGAAAATAAGGAACAAAACAAGTATGCCCCGTATAAAAATCCAGCCAACCAGCCAGATCAACAAGACCTGCCAACTCTTCAACTTGCGCAGTTTCATGATCGGCCAGAGGAATAAGCGGTAGAACAGGTTGCTGTACTGCAACGCTTCCAGATATTCATCCCGGATTTGCTTGTCCTCCGGATTGAGGCGCACCGCGCTCCGCGCGTATTCTTCCTGCTTCTTGTGATCGCCGCGCACCCTGGCCGCCCAGGACAGATAAAGCAGCGTATGCGAATCCTCGGCGCTGTATTGAAGCGCCTGACGCTCCAACTGCTCGGATTCGGCGAAACGGCCGGAAAACGCCGCTGTGTAGCTCGCCGCCGCCAGGAAAAGAGGTTCCTCCGGACGGAGCCTCAACGCTTCTTCCAGCAAACTCATGGCCTCTCTGAATCGTTTTTTCCTGTTCTCGTAGTTCGCCTTCATGAAATAGTATTGCGGCTCATCGGGATCGATTCTTAAAGCATGTTCCACGGCTTTATAGAATTCTTTGACCTTTTCGGTCTGATAGAACACGCATACCCGGACATACCAGGCGATCAGATGGTCCGGTTCAAACTTGAGCGCCATTTCTGTCCAGTGAAGCGCTTTTTTATAATCCTCCTGAAGCAGATGCACATTGGCGATCATCGACATCGCATCGGGATTCTCGGGATCCATGCGCAGAATTTGCTCCAGTTCCTGCAGCGCTTCCTTGTAGCGTCTCCATTCGATCAGTTGCCGGGCCCGTGCCAACAAAGACCGGGTTTCCAGCGTCTCAACCTCGTTCATGCCGGTATTCTCCCGTCTTCCCTGGTTCCAATCACTTGATTCCGTGCTTCTTCATATAATCCAGCACAACCTGGTAATCCCGGTTGACGTCGCTGAAAGTGGCGTAGTTTCGGGCGGTGGCGAACCATTCCAACGTGGACGGCTTGCGGCCTTTGACCGCTGCCAGCAAGTCTTTCTGCGTGATCGGCTGGATTTCGCCCGTCTCGAACGTCCGCTCCATGGCCGAATCCACCGCATCCTGCACCACCTGCTCCAGATCCGCGCCGGAAAAATGTTTCGTCATGTCCGCGATGGCCGACAGATTCAATCCGTCTACGGGCTTTCCCGCCAACTTGAGTTCGAGGATCTTCTGCCGTTCGGGCGCGTCCGGCGGCGGCACGAAAACCAGATGATTGAACCGTCCGGGACGCCGCAGCGCCGTATCGAGATACCAGGGCGTATTGGTCGCGCCGATGATAAAAACGTTGTCGCTTTGATTGTCCAGCCCGTCGAGTTCGAGCAGCAGCTGATTGACCAGCATCCGGTCGTGATGCGCCCGCATCTGGTGGCGGCTCCCGCCCAAGGCGTCCAGTTCGTCGAAGAAGACGACGCACGGTTTGTTTTCCCGCGCCTTGGCAAAAATGTCATGCAAATTGTGCTCGCTTTCCCCCACGTACATGGACAGAATCGCCTGGAGTTCGACGTGCATGAAATTGACTTCGATCTCCCCCGCAACGGCCCGCGCCAGAAACGTCTTCCCGCATCCCGGCGGACCGTAGAGCAGCAGGCTCCCTCCCGCCGACTTGCCGTACGCGGCGAACACTTCCGGCTGTTTGAGCGGCAGGATGAAGCTTAAGCGGATCCGTTTTTTCACATCCTCCAGACCGCCGACATCGTCGAAGGTGACGTTCGGTTTCTCCGTCTCGACAAACGTATGATCTTCCCGGTTGAAATGGATCAGCTTCAAATGTTTCCGCCGGCGTTCGGCGAGTTCGTCGCGATCGGTCATGCGTTCTTTCAACTCCCGGTGGTAAAAGTGATTTCATGCGTTAAATGGAATATTGTGAAATCCTGATATAATTTAAGGAATGGAAATTTATTCCTCGGCAAACCTCAAATTATTGCGGCCCCACGACGGGATGCGGCACATAGGCCTCTTCCAGATACGCGATCTCTTCGGGAGTCAACTTGATCTCGAGCGCGGCGACGGCATCCTCGAGATGCGTGATCTTCGTCGCGCCGACGATCGGAGCGGTGACGGCCGGCTTGTGCAGCAGCCAGGCCAGCGCGATCCGGGCGCGCGAAGTGCCGTGCTTCTCCGCAAGCTCGCCCACCCGCTCGATGATGGCGCGGTCGGCCTCGGCCATCGTGTCGTATTTTTGCTTCTGGACCTGATCGGTTTCCGAACGAAGCGTCGACTCGTCCGGACGCCGCGTCAGCCGGCCGCCCGCGAGCGGACTGTACGGAATGACGCCGATCCCTTCCGACCGGCACATCGGCAGCATTTCACGCTCTTCCTCGCGATAAATCAGATTGTAGTGGTTCTGCATCGAGACGAACCGCGTCCACCCGTGCCGCTCGGCGACGCTTTGCGCCTTCATGAACTGCCAGGCGTACATGGCCGAAGCGCCGATGTATCGCGCTTTCCCCGCCTTCACCACATCGTGCAGCGCCTCCATCGTCTCCTCGATCGGCGTGTTGTAGTCCCAACGGTGAATCTGGTACAGATCGACATAATCGGTTCCGAGCCGTTTCAGACTTTTATCGATCTCGCTCATGATCGCCTTGCGGGACAATCCGGCGCCGTTCGGCCCTTCATGCATGCGGAAAAACACTTTCGTCGCGATGACCACTTCATCCCGGTTCGCCAGCTCCTTGAGCGCGCGGCCAAGATATTCCTCGCTGGTGCCGCCGGAATAAACGTTCGCCGTATCGAAGAAATTGATCCCGAGCTCCAGCGCCTTCTTGATGACCGGGCGTGACTGCTCCTCGTTCAGCACCCATGGATGAATCCAGCGCGAAGCATCGCCGAATCCCATGCACCCGAGACAAATCCGCGATATTTCCAGTCCGGTGTTGCCGAGTTTTACATATTGCATCCGTGATTTCCCCTCCTTCATCATGCCGACAGGCTGGTAAGATCGATTTCACACCAACTGCGCAATAAGATAAAGCCTATCAATAATATCCGGTATATAACGGACGATTTGCAACAGACTGAACGCAATAATCGCAAGACAAACGGTATTGATGAATCGCAAGACGTTATGAAACACTTCGCTGCCCATGATGTTCTTTATTTTTTCAAGCAAAGCACAAACCTCCTTCGATCATCTTTTCCACGCAGCAATATCATGTTTCATAAACGCTGCTCAGTCAATATCTGGAACCCGCCATCCTGAAGTCCGAAATGCTTCAATAAACAAAGAACAGCCGGAAGGCATTCCATGCCAACCGACTGCATCCACGTGTTCACACCTTATTTGCTGAGCCAGGTGTCAACCTTGTCCCGATTGGATTCGACCCAATTTTTGGCCGCTTCTTCAGGCGTTGCACCTTCATAGATTTCCACCATGACGGCCGCCATGTCATCCGCGGTCCATTCGAACCGGTCCAGGAATTCATAGGCGTCCGGCTTATCATCTGCGAGCCCCTGGCGGACCATCGTATGGATCGCTTCTTCGCCGCCGTAGACGCCGAGCGGATCATTCAGATATTTCAGCTCCATCTTGGCGAATTTCCAGTGCGGCGTCCAGCCGGTCACCACGATAGGCCGCTGCTCTTCGTAAGCCTCGAGCAGTTCTTTAGCCATCGCGGAAGAAGAGCTTTCGAGCAGTTGGATGTTGTCAAGCCCGTATTCTTCAATCGCCCGTTCCGTCGCCATCATGATGCCGGCGCCGGGCTCAATGCCGACGATCTGACCGCCGATGGAAGCCGCGACATCGGGATCCTTCAGATCTTCGATTGAATCGATGTCCATGTAAGCCGGCACGGCGAGACCGATTTTCGTCCCGGTCAGGTTCGGACCGAGGTCCTCGATCCGATCCCCGTATTGCTCAAGGTAAGACGCGTGCGTTCCCGGCAGCCATGCGGCGACCATGGCGTCCGCACTGCCGTCCGCTACGCCCGCCCACATCGGACCGGCGTCGACCTGAAGCAGTTCGACTTCGTATCCGAGATCCGTTTCCAGCACATGCTTGACCACGTTCGTGCTGGCGATTTCCGAATCCCACGCGACATAGGCGAGTTTGATCGATTTCTTGTCTCCCCCTCCCTGGGAGCATGCGGCTGCGGCAAGGACGAACAAGACCGCAAGTGCGATGACGAGACTTTTCTTCATGATCGATGAATCACCTCTGTTCAGGATTTTTTGCGCTTGACCGCGCCCTGGGTCAGACGGTCCAGCAAGATCGCGATGATGACAATGGCGATGCCGGCTTCGAATCCGACACCGGTCTTCGCCTGCGTCACGGCGCGGTAAACGTAGGCTCCGACACCCTGGGCGCCGATCATGGACGCGATGACGACCATGGAAAGCGACAGCATGATCGTCTGGTTGATGCCCGCCATGATCGTCGGCAGCGCGATGGGCATCTGCAGCTTGACCAGCTTCTGCAGCGGCGTCGATCCGAACGCGTCGGCCGCTTCCACCAAATCCTGCGGCACCTGGCGGATGCCCAGATTGGTGAGCCGAATGGTCGGCGGAATGGCGAAAATGACGGACGCGATCACGCCCGGGACGACGCCGAGCGAGAAGAACGATACGGCGGGCAGCAGATAGACAAAGGCCGGCATCGTCTGCATGAAATCAAGCAGCGGCATGACGGAATGCTGCAGCGCATTACTGCGGGCACAGGCGATGCCGATGGGAATGCCCAGCGCGATCGACAGAAGCGATGCGGTCAGCACAAGCGCGAGCGATTGCATGGACGGCTGCCACAAACCCAGATTGTGAATGAGCGCCAGCCCGGCAAACGCGAACAGCGCGAGCCTGAGGTTGACGACTTTCCACGCGATGAGCGAGATCAGGATCATGATGACAATAGCCGGAACCGCCGCAAGACCGGCGTAGAAAGCGTCGGTCATCGAGCCGATGATGAACCGGATCGCATCGAACAGCGGGTCCAGGTGATCTTCGAGCCAGCGTTCGAGCGTTTCAATCCAGTCGCCGAGCGGAAGTTTCGGAATGTTCATCCTCCGGCAACCTCCGTTTCCCGGACCGCATGGCCGGCCAGCGCGGACAGCACGGCGCCTTTCAGGACAATGCCCAGCAGCCGGTTGCTGTCGTCGACCACCGCGAGCGGCAGCCGCGATTCGGCCATCTGCTCGAACAAATCGGCAAGCAGAGCATCCGGCCCGACACATGGAACTTCACGCTGCATGACCTCGGAGATCGACCTGTTCCCGCGCGCCGCTTCCGACGCTTCTTCCGCGGTCAGCACGCCGAGCAGCTTCATGCTCTTGTCGGTGACATACAGGCTGGATACGCCCCGGTCGCGCATGAGCTGCAGCGCAACGCGCGGCCCGCGCTCGGGTGTAATGGTCTCGGCCTTCCGCATGACATGCGCGGCGGTCAGCACTTTCGAGAAATCGACATCCTGGATGAACCGTTCCACATAATCATCCGCCGGTTTCATCAAGATTTCTTCCGGCGTCCCGATCTGCACGATCGCCCCGTCTTTCATCAGCGCGATCCGGTCGCCGATGCGCAGCGCCTCATCCAGATCATGGGTAATGAAGATGATCGTCTTGTGCATCTTCGCCTGCAGCTGCAGCAGTTCATCCTGCATGTCTTTGCGGATGAGCGGATCAAGCGCGCTGAAGGCTTCGTCCATGAGCAGGACGTCCGGATCGTTGGCAATGGCCCGCGCCAATCCGACGCGCTGCTGCATGCCCCCGCTCAATTGATCAGGCCGGCTGTCCGCCCACTGTTCGAGCCCGACCATCCGCAGCGCCTCGAGGGCGAGTTCCATGCGTTTCTTCTTCTCGACTCCCCGCACCTCAAGCCCGAATGCCGCATTCTGCAGGACGGTCCGATGCGGGAACAGCGCAAATTTCTGGAACACCATGGCCATATGTTCCCGCCGGAATTGGCGGAGTTCGGAAGCCGACATGTTCACGATATCGGTGCCGTTCCACAGGATCTCTCCCGCCGTTGGTTCGATCAGCCGGTTCAAGAGCCGGACCAGCGTGGATTTGCCGCTGCCTGACAGACCCATGATGACGAAAATTTCGCCCTGTTCAACGACAAAGTCCGCACGGTTAACCCCCACAGTCAGCCGCGTCTCCCTGAAAATCCGTTCTTTGGACCAGCCTTGATCCAGGAGCGGCAGCGCCCTTGCAGGATCATGGCCGAATACTTTGACCAGTTGCTTGACTTGTATCAAAGGCATGACATCCCTCCGTTTCAACGACCGGCCTGAATCATGGATAAGTATACCGGGACAAGAAAATAAAGATCAAAGAGCATATTCCGATATTAAAGAACGTACAGATAATTTTTTATATACGATACGTACAGAATACTCTGATATACTGCCGATTCCTCCAAGCTCCTTATCTTTACTTTTCACGGGAAGTGTGCTTAGAATGAATCAGAATACGCAAGTGGACTCATGCAGGAGGCGCTTCATGAGAGAACTCGAAGGTTTGTCACCCGATGTCGCTGCAAGATTGACGAAAGCGCGGGAACGCGTGATCGATTCCATCGGCAAGAACATGGACTTGTACGGCATTACCCAATCCGTTGGCCGCATGTACGGATATATGTACTTTCATAACGGGCCGGTCACACTGGACAGCCTCAGCGCCTCGATGGGCATGAGCAAAACATCCATGAGCAACGGCGTGCGGACGTTGCTCGACCTGAAAATGATTGACAAAGTGTGGAGCAAAGGCAGCCGCAAAGACCGGTACGAAGTCGTCCCCGATTGGTATGCCAACTTCAGCGACTTCTTCTCGATCCGCTGGCGCAAAGCGGTCGAGGCCAACATGTCTGCCATGACCCGGTCGCTCAAGGAGATCAGGGAACTCATGGACGAAGCCGGCGCGGAGGATGAGAGACTGCAGTCGCTGCTGAAATCGGACGAGGCGAAAATCAACGAGGCGCTGAAATATTACCGGTGGCTGTTGAGACTGATCGAAGCGTTGGAAACGGGCAAAATTTTCGAGCTTGTCCCCAGGGAAGAAGAATGACACAAGCAAAGGCTGCCGATAAACCGTTCGGCAGCCTTCAATCTTTGCCATCCGTTCGCATTGCGAAAGCAAATCATGTACAATAACGTTGAACCACAAATGCCACTCAAAGAGGTGAATTTGCCATGAATTGTCCCGTTTGCGACGGCGTTCGGATGCGGGAAGTGGAGAAGGAAGGCGTCATGATCGACATTTGCCCCCAGTGCAAGGGCGTGTGGCTCGATCGCGGCGAGCTCGAGAAATTGATGAGCGGCGTGCGCGAGATTCGCGACGATTTCGGACGGTGGCATGAGGAACGTTACAAAGACTACGAGCGCGGGGCTTACTCGGGCAAATACGCCGATACATACTACAAGCACAAGCGGAAGAAAAATTTCCTGGAGCGGCTCGAGGACCTGTTCGACTGACCGCGCCGGACCGCACCGCTGCACGGCAAAGAACCAGACCGGCTTCTCCGGAAGCCGGTCTTCTTGTGGTACGCCCGGCACGGGCGTCATCTCTACGGTGAAAGTCCGGAATGGGGGCTGGTGAGCGCCTGCCACTAGCCAAAGGCAAGGATGTCGGTCGCGAGGCCGAATCTGAAGGAAGCCGGAGGCAAACGCACGGGTCAAGGTGCGGACGGAGGAAGGCACGCCGCAAGGCGGCTGCTCAGTCTGCTGCTTGCCAACATCCTGCTGGACGACCTGGACAAGGAATTGTGATCCGATTTGTGGAAGGAAAGCTGAAACTGAAAGTGAATCGGGACAAAAGCGCGGTAGACCGGCCGTGGAACCGAAAGTTCCTCGGCTTCAGCTTCCTGTCGAACAAGCAGGCCACAATCCGTCTGGCTCCCAGGACGATTCAGCGTTTCAAGAAGAAAATCCGGGAGATAACGGACCGCTCGCGCCCGCTGACGATGGAAGAACGGATTAACCGACTGAACCGCTTCATGATGGGATGGATCGGTTATTTCCGTCTGGCTGCCGCCAAGAACCACTGTGGTAACCTCGACGCATGGATTCGCAGGCG